>Ga0067045_1027842_pt1 | contig 55677 bp, 58 predicted proteins | sample TerdegcTABiofilm_FD_59184 | JGI IMG/M metagenome (GOLD analysis project Ga0067045, IMG submission 59184) | Combined Assembly of (Gp0054472, Gp0054536) Wastewater bioreactor microbial communities from Singapore -Terephthalate degrading...
ACCACCTGGCCCGCACCAAGGGCAACATCTACAAGGGCGTGATCCACAACGTGGACCCCAACCTCCAGGCCGCGTTCATCAACTACGGCGCGGAGCGCAACGGCTTCCTCCAGATCGACGAGATCCACCCCGAATACTACCAGGGCGGCTACACCTGGAAAAAGGGCCAGCGCTACCCGCTCATCCAGAAGGTGCTCAAGCCGGGCCAGGAGATCCTGGTCCAGGTGGTCAAGGAGCCCACGGGCAAGAAGGGCGCGTTCCTCTCCACCTACCTCTCCCTGCCGGGCCGCCACTTCGTGTTCTCCGTGGGCAACGACCAGTCCGGGGTCTCGCGCAAGATCGAGGACGAGAAGGAGCGCGCCAGGCTCAAGGAGGTCATCGAGAGCCTGGATCTCCCCGAGGGCCTGGGGCTCATCGCGCGCACCGCGGGCGTGGGCCAGAGCAAGGCCGAGCTGACCCGCGACTACAAGTACCTGAGCCGCCTGTGGACCGAGATCCGCAAGAAGGCCCAGGACGCGCCCACGCCGTCCCTGGTCTATCAGGAGCTGGACCTGGCGGCCCGGGCCGTGCGCGACTACCTCACCGCGGACGTGTCCGAGGTCTGGGTGGACGACGCCGAGACCTGCGCCCAGATCAAGGAGTACGCGGCCCTGGCCTTTCCGCGCAGCGCCGGGCTGGTCAAGCTGCACACGGACACGGACCGCTCGCTCTGGGAGCGCTTCAACCTCACGCGCCAGATCGAGCAGATCTACTCCCGCGAGGTGACGCTGCCTTCCGGCGGCCGCATCGTCATCGACCCCACCGAGGCCCTCACCGCCGTGGACGTGAACTCCGGCAAGATCGGCGGGGCCGGGACCTTCCAGAAGATGGCCCTGACCACGAACATGGAGGCGGCCGAGACCGTGGCCCAGCAGCTGCGGCTGCGCGACATCGGCGGCCAGGTGGTGGTGGACTTCATCGAGATGAAGGACCCCAAGCACTGCCGCGAGGTGGAAAAGGTCATGAAGAACGCGCTCAAGACCGACCGGGCGCGCACCGACGTGGGCCGCATCTCGGCCTTCGGGCTCATGGAGATCGTGCGCCAGCGCCTGGGCTCCTCGGCGCTCTCGGTGTCCACCGAGCCCTGCCCCTGCTGCGAGGGCGCGGGCATCCGGCGCAACATGGAGTGGCAGTCGCTCTTGGCCATCAAGGAGATGTTCCGGCTCCTGCGCCGCCCCGGCTGCCCCCAGCCCTTCAGCTACGCCTGCGAGCGCGAGCTGGCCCTGTACCTGCTCAACCACAAGCGCGAAAAGCTCATGGAGCTGGGCAAACGCTTCGACAACACCATCCTGGTGGACATCCTGGAATAGTCCGGCATCGCCGGTTTCACGGAAAACCGGAAGGCGGAAGAGGGGGTTCCTCTTCCGCCTTTGTGTTCCGCCCTCCCCCGCCTTTCCCGCCCCCCGTCTCTAGACTTTTTCAAGACTGCTCCGAATCGTCACCTCCCCGCCATGCTCTGTCACGCTTTCCCGGTTAGGGTCCGGCCAATTTATGGCCCGCACGGGCCCGGAACAGACCCTGGAACAAGGAGCGACGAGCATGACCGAGCGCCAGAAGACCATGATCCGCGCGCGGCTTGAGGAACGGGTGGCCCAGCTCACCCGGCGCGCCGAGGCCCTGGACCTGACCCTGGAACACTGCGCCGACGAGACCGACCAGGCCACGGAGCTCACCCGCCACAGCCTGGACCTGGCCCTGCGCGAGCGCGAGAGCGCCCAGCTGCGCCAGGCCCGCGGCGCCCTGGCCCGCATCGATTCCCCCCGTTTCGGCGAATGCGAGGACTGCGGCGGCGAGATCGGCGCGGCCCGGCTCCTGGCCCGGCCCGACACCCGGCTCTGCGTCTGCTGCCAGGCCGAACACGAACAGGGGCTCTCGGCCTGCGCCTGAGCAGGCCCGGGGGCCGAAGGAGCGTCGTATGAGCAGCTTCCGTCTGGACCTGCACCTGCACTCCAAGTACTCCACGCGGCCCTCGCAGTGGATCCTCCAGAAACTCGGCTGCGCCGAGAGCTTCAGCGAGCCGCTCAAGCTCTACGAGCGGGCCCGGGCCCGGGGCATGTCCCTGGTCACCATCACGGACCACAACACCCTCGCGGGCTCCCTGGACATCGCGCACCTGCCCGGAACCTTCGTGAGCGAGGAGATCACCACCTACTTCCCGGAGGACCGCTGCAAGCTCCACGTGCTGGCCTACCACATCACCGAGGCCCAGCACCGCGACATCCAGCCCCTGCGCGAGAACGTCTTCGAACTGGCGCCCTACCTGCGGCAGCAGGGCATCGCCCACGTGCTGGCCCACCCGCTCTTCGCCGTGAACGAGCGGCTCACGCCCGGGCACTTCGAGCAGTGCCTGCTGCTCTTCAACTCCTTCGAGCTGAACGGCACCCGCGACGCGCTCCAGAACACGGTGCTGCGCGAGATCCTCTCGAGCCTCACCCCGCGCGACATCGACCGGCTGGCGGACAAGCACGGGCTGACTCCCTGGGGCGAGCGGCCCTGGGTCAAGGGCCTCACCGGCGGGTCCGACGACCACTCGGGCTTGAACGCCGCGCGCATGTTCACGGAGTTCGACGGCGAGGCCCGTGTGGAGAACGTGCTGGCGGGCCTGGCCGCGCGCTCCGGCCGCCCCATGGGCCAGGCCGCCACGCCCCTGACCATGGCCCACAACATCTACAGCATCGCCTACCAGTTCTACAAAAGCCGCGCCCCCCTGCCCGCGGCGGCCAAGTCCGTGCCCGCCCTGGGCTTTGCGGACCAGGCCCTGGACCCGGCCGAGGAGACCCCGCGCGAGAGCCTGCTCTCCCGCATCCAGGGCTTCTTCTCCCGGCGGCGCACGGCCCTCTACCTGCGCTGGGTCTCGGGCTCCCAGGCCCACGAGGTGCTCCTCAAGGAGGCCTCGGCCCTGGTCTCGGGCGACGAGGGATTCCAGGCCGTGGCCCGCGGCGCGGTCAAGGACATGGCCCTCATGGAGCGGGAGTGGTACCGCTTCGTGGCCAAGGCCACGGACCAGGTGCTCTCCCAGTTCGCGGACCGCATCCTGAAGAGCGTGCTGCGCGCCCGGCTCTTCGACGTGTTCCACACCATCGGCTCGGCCGCCTCGCTCTACGCCCTGCTGGCCCCGTACTTCGTGTCCTACGGCCTGTTCTCCTCGGAGCGCGCCTTCTGCGACCGCTGCCTGGAGGCCTTCGGCCGCCAGCCCCAGCGGCCCCGGCGCGCGGGCCTCAAGATCGCCCACTTCACGGACACCTTCCGCGAGGTGAACGGCGTGGCCCGCACCATCCGCCAGCAGCTCCGCCTGGTGGACCAGCACGGCAAGCACATGCGCGTCCTGACCTGCGGCCAGGAGGCCGACCTGGCCGGGGCCGTGAACTTCGAGCCCGTGGGCGCGTTCGAGATCCCGGAATACCCGGAGCTCAAGCTCTTCTACCCGCCGTTCCTCACCATGCTGGCCCACTGCTTCGAGGAGGACTACGACCTGATCCTGGCCGCCACGCCCGGCCCCGTGGGCCTGGCCGCCCTGGCCATCGCCCGCATCCTCAAGGTGCCCTTCCACGGCACGTACCACACGGCCTTTCCGCAGTACGTGGGCGCGCTCACCCAGGACGCCGGGCTGGAGGACGCCTCCTGGCGCTACATGCTCTGGTTCTACAACCAGATGGACGTGGTCTATGCGCCCTCGCGGGCCACGGTGGAGGAGCTGGTGGCCCGGGGCATCCCGGAGTCCAAGGTCAAGACCTACCCCCGCGGGGTGGACGTGGGCCGCTTCCACCCGGCCAAGCGCAACGGCTTCTTCAAGCGCTACGCCGCCGGGCCGGGGCTCAAGCTGCTCTACGTGGGCCGCGTGTCGCGGGAAAAGGACCTGCACGTGCTCGCCGAGGCCTTCCGCAAGCTGCGCAGCCTGCGCCGCGACCTGGAGCTCATCGTGGTGGGCGACGGGCCGTACCTGGCCGAGATGAAGCAGGCCCTGCGCGGCCTGCCCGCGGTCTTCACCGGCGTGCTGGACGGCGAGGACCTGGCCGCGGCCTACGCCAGCTCGGACATCTTCGTCTTCCCCTCGGCCACGGACACCTTCGGCAACGTGGTGCTGGAGGCCCAGGCCTCGGGCCTGCCGGTGATCGTCACGGACAAGGGCGGCCCGCGCGAGAACATGGTGCCGGACCGCACCGGACTGGTGGTGGCGGCGGGCGACGCCGACGCCCTGGCCCGGGCCGTGCTGCACCTGGCCGACTCGCCCGAGCGGCTCTCGCGCATGCGCGAGAACGCCCGCCAGAGCATGGAGCACCGCACCTTCGACGAGACCTTTCTCCAGACCTGGGAGCTCTACGGCTCCTCGGTGCGCGCCGGGGCGGCCTAGGCCCGGCCCGGACCTTTCCGGAAAACCGAAGGCGGAAGGGGAACCCTCTTCCGCCTTTGCTTTCCGGCCGCCGCCCCCGCCTTTCTAGGAACCGGCGGGCCGGGAGAGCGGAGGCGGGCGCTCCGGGGCGGAAAGCGCTATACTTCATTTTCAAAATGAAGTATAACCGGCCCATGAACCGTCTCCCCCTGGTGGTGCACACCCTCTACGCCGAGCTGGCCGACCTCTGCCGGGCCGAGCCGCCCGCGCCCTGGCCCCTGAGCGGGTCCCTGGTGCGCGTGCCGGTGAAGGAGCAGGAGCACTGGTATTATCAAAAGAGCCGCCGCACCTCGCCGGGGCCGCACCAGCAGCGGGAATACCTGGGGCCGGTGACGGACGCGGACCTGGCGGCCCGGGTGGCGGCCTTCGAGGACGCCAAGGCCGCGTTCCAGGAGCGCGTGCGCCTGGTGGCCGCGCTCAAGGCCGCCGGGGCTCCGGCCCCCACGGGCAGGCTGGCCGGGCTGCTCCTGGGCCTGGCCGAGGCCGGGCTGCTGGAGCGGGCCGTGCTCGTGGGCACGGCCGCGTTCCAGGCCTTTGGCCCCATGCTCGGGGCGCGCTTCGGCCCCTCCTCGTTCCAGACCCTGGACCTGGACCTGTGCGCGGCCGCCGGAACCGGCCTGGCCCTGCGGCCCTGGCCCGGCCAGCCGCCCCTGCTCGGCCTGCTCCAGGGCATCGACGCCACGTTCCGCGAGGTGCCCGGCCTGCGGCCCGGGGCTCCGGCAGTGGCCTACATGAACCAGGCCCGGCTGCGGGTGGACGTGCTCCTGCCGCTCACGGGCCGGGCGGGCGGCGGCAGGCCCGCGCCCGGCCTGGGCAGCCACGGCCAGCCCCAGCGCTTCCTGGATTTCCTGGTCCAGGACCCGGTGCAGGCCGTGCTGCTCACCGGCGGCGGGGTTCTGGCCCACGTGCCGCAACCCGCGCGCTTCGGCCTGCACAAGCTCCTGGTCTCGCGCCAGCGCCCGGCCATCGAGCAGGCCAAGGCCCGCAAGGACCTGGCCCAGGCCGGGCAGCTGCTCGCCCTGCTCCTGGACCAGGACCCCGAGAGCGTGGAAACCGCCTGCCAGGACCTGGCCGCGCGCGGCGCTGGCTGGAAAAAGCACGCCCTGGCCGCGCTCCAGAGGCTTGAGCACAGGGAAACTGCGGAGCGGGTGGCCGGGATGCTCACGGCCGGGTGAGGCCGCTGCTGGCCCGGATCATCGTGGCCCTGAACGTGCTCCAGTTCCTGGGGCTGGTGGTGAGGTAAGGGGCTTCCCAGGCTCATAGTGGCGGGGGAGAACTCTCCCGCCCAGATCAGTCACTATGGGTATAGTCTATTTTTAATCCCGTCCGATTGCACCCAAACCGCTACCTTCGTTTTGCGCCAAAACTTGACGCTTTTTTGTGCCACCTTTTGCGCTGCTCTCCCCCCTCGCTCAAAACAAGCGCCCAGCAATTTGCAAACTCCATTGTGATTAATTTGCGTGAATAAAATTTTTGCAAACAAAATGAGAATCAAATTTTGAATTAAAAAAAACACAACTCTCCACTATTCATAAACGAGTCAATTTTTTAGCCTGAATTCATATTGTCCTATAATTTTTTAATATTTTTTTATAGCGACCATGTAAATGCGTACTAAAATAGTCCGGAATAGATTTTTTGATATAATGTAACATTCTTAATTTATTAAATTATTTTTCTAGACTTTATTTCTGCTGCCAGGATGTTGACTTGCTGCTTTCAGCCGCGTACGGTTAAGCTGTTAGATGTATATAGCGGAGAGGCAGTATAACAAAATTTTGAACTAAACAGGTGGCATCGTATGGGATTTGAAAGATTTACGGCCCCTGTGCGGTCGGCGAAGCTCACGGTTTCAATTTGGTCTAAAGGGCAAATTGGTTTCAGCAAATTCATCACTGCAAAGTGTGAACTTGAAAAATTTCCGTACGTCATTTTCTTCTATAATAAAGAAGAGAGAAAAATTGGCTTCCGCTTCACCAGTGACGAAAACGAAGCCGGGGCAAGAAAACTAAACATAAGAAAAACTGGAGCGGTTGTCGGCGCAACCGCTTTTTTGGACTACTACGAGATTGACCACCAGGGGTCGAAAAAATTTTTGGCTACTTTTGACGCGGCAGAAAAAATGCTGGTGATAAAATTAGAAGATGGAATAAAGGCCAAATAAAAAAAGTCTCCCGGCGCTGACACACCGGGAGACTTCCAGAGAAGTGGAGCCCTATCTACCGACTAGTCGGGGGCACCACCGGCCAACGCTACTCACATCGGCCACCCAGTTCCACTAGGTCATTTTGACCTACCATGTGAGTTTTCCGCGGTCAATTCTCATAATCATCGACTGGTCAAAGGAGACAGAAATGTCCTCTGAGAGTGACGGCTATGCTGTCATCTTTGTGAGACATTTCCGCCACTGGAAGACGAAGAAAATCATTCATCGGAAAGATGGCGGCGTGATCGCCCTCAAGATCAAGCGCAAAAACTAGTTGCGCGGGATCAGCGCACTGGGCGGGTGGCCGGCCCAGTGCCAACTCTTCGATGTGGAATTGACCTATAAACTTTGAACAAGGAAAACTACCATGTCTAAGAAGTACAGCCCTGGCCAGACTGTCCCTGAATCTGGTCAGTACAAAAACACCTCGACCAAGAGCGAAGTCACCTGCGTGAAGGGGGAGAAGTTTCCCCCGACTCCCAAGGGCGGTCAGCAGTATACGTTGACCGACAAGACCAAGCACTCGAAGTAAGTTTGTTGAACGCGGGGCGTGGGGGTGCATCCCCACGCCCCCTTCGAATTTCACTTTCATCCCCCTCACCCCGCCTCCATCCTCGCCACCTGCACAACCGCCTGCCCCGTGAAGCCCATGAGCCGCGTGAACTTGGGCCAGCGCGGGTCCGGGGCAGCCAAATCCGCGCGCAGGGCCAGGACGTGCGTCTTGCCCAGCCGCGCGGCCTCGGCCCGCAGCCAGGCCGCGTCGTCCTGCAGGCGCTCCAGCACCCTTGGCCCGAACCGGCACAGCTCCAGGTGCACCTCCAGGTTGTCCGCGCCCTGGGCCAGCGCGCCCCAGCCATAGACCCCGCGGCCGTCGAACAGCTCGTAGAAGCGGTAGCGCGAAAGCTCCGGCAGATAGGCCAGGGCCTCGGGGATTTTTGCCACGCGGCGCAGGCTCATTTCTCCCTCGCAAAGGGGTTGAAGTCGTTCACCGTGCGCTGCGGCAGCCGGCCCGGACGCGGCGGCCGGAAGCCCACGCTGAAGTAGCGGAAGGCGTCCGTGGCGTGGCTGGTCCAGTCGTGCACGGGCAGGGGGTGGAAGGTGTTCATGCGCTCGGAGAACTCCCGGCGGTAGTGGCGCAGGGCCTCGATGCCCTGCTCGCAGGCCCGGGCGTCGAAGCGGCACCGGGGCAGGAGCATGCGCACGGCGTTGATGCCGTCCACCAGCGGGATGTTGGGGCAGACGTCGAAGCGCAGGCCCAGCGCCGCGGCCGTCTCCAGCCGCGACTTGCCCGTGCCCAGCTCGCGCACGCGCACGTCGTGGGGCGCGATGTGGCGGCCATAGACGTAGGGCCGGGCGTCCAGCTCCTTCACGTAGTGGTCCAGGCCCACGCCCGAGCACTCGTAGTAGTCGATGAAGCGGAACTCCCCGCCCGGCGCGGCCTGGCAGAACCAGATGGCCGTGGAGTCGGACATGCCCAGGTCCCAGGCCGTGTGCACGGGCAGGCCCGGGTCGTGCGGCGCGGCCCCGATGCGGCCCGAACGCTCCAGGTCGGCCATGAGCCCGCCGAAGTAGGCCCCGCGCACCGCGGCCGTGAACGAGCACTCGAACTCCTGCTCGTATTCCTCGGCGCTCATCTCGCGGCGCGCGGCGGCCAGCTCGTCCGGGTCCAGCACGTCCGTGTCCGTGGCGCGGTAGAGGGCCGCGAACCAGCCCTTCTCGCGCTGGGCGCGGCGGTAGAGGTCGTAGAGCGCGTTGCGGCCCTGGGGCGTGCCGATGAAGAGCGCCCAGCCCTTGCGGTCCGTGAGCGCCGGGCGGATGACCTCGGTCCAGACCCGGATCGGCATCTGGGCCACCTCGTCGAAGACCACGCCGTCCAGATAGACCCCGCGCAGGGAGTCCGGGTCGTTGGCCCCCAGGAGCCGGATGCGCGCGCCGTTGGCCAGGTCCACGCGCAGCTCGGTCTCGGAGAAGCGCGCCCCCTCCACGCCCGAGCCCGGGCCGAGAAAGCGCTTGAGCGCGTCCCAGGCCACGGTCTTGGCCTGCTTGAAATAGGGCGCGATGTAGGCCCCGCGCCAGTCGTCGCGCTCCGTGGAAAGCGCCGCGGAGATGAGCCGGTTCACCGAGAGCGTGGTCTTGCCGAAGCGGCGGTGGCAGACGAGCACAGAAAAGCGCGCCAGCCCGGCCTCGATCCCGGCCTGCCAGCGGTGCGGGACGTAGAGCGCGGACACGGTCACGGCGCGGCCCTCCGGGCTTTCAGTTCGTCGCGCAGCTCCTGGAGCGCGGCCTGGACCCCGGCCAGGCGCTCCTCCACGCGCTCCAGCTTCACGGCCGTGGCCTGGGCGTCCTCCACCCGGCGCTCCACGCGGCAGAGCTGGTCCTCGGCCGAGCGCACCCGGGCCGAAAGCCCGGAGACCAGCGCCACGGCCACGGCCAGGGCCGAGGCCACGGACAGCAGCGTGCCCAGGTCGATGCGCCGCTCCAGCCGCCAGTGGCCCGAAGGCTCGCGCACCAGGGTCATTTCCGCTCCCCCTGGAGCGCGTCGCGCAGCCCGCGCACGGCCCCGGGCAAATAGTCGCCGATCTTCTTGACCCCCAGCACCGCGGCCACGATCCAGAAGGTGATCTCCAGGAACCACTGGGGCAGCCGCTCCCAGCTGGCCAGCACGCGGGCCGCGTCCTCGGGGCAGAAGCCGCTCCAGACGAAGAACCCGATCCAGGCGAAGAAGAGCACGTCGTCCTTCCAGCCCGCGTTCTCCAGCTGCTTCATCTCCCACTCGTGGTTGAACTCCGCGTCGGACTGGGCCAGGCGCATGCGGTTCTCCATGACCGCCTTTTTCAGGGCCTGGCGGTCCTTGAGATGCTCGGACACGCCATTGATGAGCGTGCCGGCCACCCCGGCAATGGCCGTGACAATGGGCAGCATGGCTCCCCTCCTTGTTGCGGCGAGGCTACACCGGGTTTTCGCCGGCCGCGGGAATCGGCGGGAAAATGGCGGGAAAAAGCATGGAATTGGCGGCTTGACAGGCCACGTCCTGTGGCCTGCCCTGCGGGCCGCCGTCGCTTCGCTCGGCGGTCCATTTCCGCTGTCCTGCGGAAATGTGACAGGCCCCGGGACGCCACACCCTCCCCATTGACTCCCCGGCCCCTCGCTGGTAGGAACCTGAACCTGTAACACGTCAAAATATATCATCATCCGACGAGGCTCCCGTGATCCAATTCCTCAAGCTCGTACTCTCGTTCGCGCCCTGGCTCTCCTTCCTCATCATCGCCCACGGCAGCATGTTCCGGCTCAAGCTGGGCCTGGCCGTGGCCCTCCTCCTCACTGTGGCCATGGGCCTGGCCAAACTCCACCGCGGCGTGATCCTCTGGGTGGGCCTGGCCTTCTTCGCCTACGCCAGCGTGGCCGTGTTCGGATTCCAGCACATGTGGACCATCCGCTTCATGGGCGTGCTGGCCAACGGGGCCCTGGCCCTGGGGACCTGGTACGGCGTGCTCGCGGGCAACCCCTTCACCCTGGAATACGCCAAGGAGCACACCGACCCCTCGCACTGGAAGCACCCGGCCTTCATCCGCGCCAACATGGTCATCACCTCGGTCTGGGGCGCGAGCTTCACCGTGAACGCGCTCCTGGCCCTGCTCGGATCCCTGGACATGATGGAGGGCCTGGCCAAGGAGCTGGCCTCCTACGCCGTGCTCCTGGGCACCTGCGTGTTCACGGTCTGGTACCCCGAGTACGCCAAGCGCAGGGCCATGGCCGCGGAGGCCGCCCGCAACTAGCCGTTGACTTTGGACGGACTTGGCCCGAGAAGCGGATGCGGAGGCATGCCATGACGTCCGTGCTCGTGAAGACCGCCATCCTGCTCACCCTGTCCAACGTGTTCATGACCGTGGCCTGGTACGCCCACCTCAAGAACCTGGCGCACCGGGCCTGGTGGGTGGCGGCGCTTTTGAGCTGGGGCGTGGCGCTCTTCGAATACCTCATCCAGGTGCCGGCCAACCGCCTGGGCTACACGGCCCTGACCCTGCCGCAGCTCAAGATCCTGCAGGAAGTGATCAGCCTCTCGGTGTTCGCGCCCTTCGCCCTGTTCTACATGGGCCAGCCCCTCAAGCTGGACTACCTCTGGGCCTGCCTCTGCCTGCTGGGCGCGGTGTACTTCATCTTCCGGTCGTAGAAAAAGAAAGGGCAGGGACCCGGAGGCCCCTGCCCGCGCCCTCGCCGCGGCCTGTTCCGGCCGCGCTCAGCCCTGATAGTTGCCCGGGAACAGCCGCTTGAACCCCGCGTCCACCCGCGCCACGAAGGAGGGGTCGCGGCGGCAGGGGTCGTGGTAGCGCGGGTCGCGGATCATGCCCCGCAGCTCCTCCAGGCCCAGGGCCTGGGGGCCTTCCGCGCCCTGGTGGCGCAGGCTGCCCTCCAGCACCAGCGGGGCCACGCGGGACAGGGCGTTGATGATCACGGCCCGGTCGGCGGCCCCGGTCTGGTCCAGGGCCTCCAGCAGCTCCTCGCCGCCCAGGGACAGGGCGGCCCGGCGGGCGTCCTCCACCACCTGCCGGGCGCGGCCGCCGTGCTCCTGGCGCAGGCGGCCGAGCTCGTCCTCGCGCAGGGCCGCGCTCCGGTCGCGCAGGTCCCGGGCCGCGCGCATGTTGAGCGGCAGGAACCAGGCGTAGAGCCCGGCGGCCTGCCCGGCCGTGAGGCCCAGGTCATAGGCCGCGGCCCGGAAGCCGTCGAGCACGTCCTGGTCCGGCTCGAAGCCCTCGTCCAGGGCGATGTCCGGGAAGGCGTAGTCCTCGGGCTTTTCCGGACGCCCGGCCGGGGCGGCCTCCTTGCGGCCCAGGATGCGCTGGGCATGGGCCAGGGCCTTCACGGCCTCGTCCTTGCTGGCGTACTTGGCCAGGGCCGGGTGCTCGCGCAGGGGAATGCTCCGCTCCACCCCGTCCTCGCCGCGCCAGTCCACGGTCCAGTCCGGGGGCAGGGTCTGACGCCAGTCGTCCTTCACGCTCTGCATGGGTTCCTCCTTGGCCCCGGGTCGTGGCGTCGGAAATCCGGCGCAAGGCACCGCGCCCTGCGCCCGTTCCCGGGTGTGCCGCCCGTCGGGCCTTGCAGATCAACGGTTTTACGGTTCGGCACGGCTCTGGCATTGCCTTCCGTCCAACGGAGGTTCGCCATGGTCCGCAGCCTGTTCCGCGGTCTGTCCCTGGGAGTGGTCCTGTTCCTGGCCGCCGTGGCCTTCAACACCTGGGTCTCCATGGTCCAGACCATGTATCCGGCCCGCTAGCGGCCGCCGGACGGGTCGAGCATGGCCCGCACGTGCAGCCACAGGCTCCTGCGCCCGGCGTTGAAGGCCGCGCGCCAGGGGTCCGGCGCGAACGCGCACGTCCTGCCGAATCCCCGCGCCTCCAGATCCTCCAGCACCTTTTCCCCGTCCGCACAGGCGAACAGCCGCTGATAGCAGCCCCGCAGCTCCCGGGCCTGTTCCTCGCGCCGATCCATGGGACCTCCTTCCGGCAGGGCCGGTTCGCGCGAGCCTAGCCCGGGTTTTTGCGGGGTGCGGAGATCGGCGGGAAAAGGGGGGCAAAAAGCATGGAAATGGCGTCTTGACGGGGAGGCGGGTTCTTGCCCGTTCCCCCTGCCGGTGCTAGGGGTTCTCGAACCAGGATACCCCCATGCGTCTCAGCTGGAACGAAATTCGCCAGAACGCCCACGCTTTTGCCCACGACTGGAAGGATGCCCATTACGAAAAGGGCGAGACCCAGTCGTTCTACAATGACTTCTTCAAGGTTTTCGGCGTCACGCGCCGTCGCGTGGCGAGCTTCGAGGCGCCTGTGCGCCGCCTGGGCGACAAACGCGGCTTCATCGACCTGTTCTGGCCCGGCGTGCTCCTGGTGGAGCAGAAAAGCGCGGGCCGCGACCTGAGCAAGGCCAAAGAGCAGGCCTTCGAGTACTTCCCCAACCTCCCGGAATACCAGCTTCCGCAGTACCTGCTCCTCAGCGATTTCCAGACCTTTGAGCTTTATGACCTGGACGCGGGCACGGAGGTCCGCTTCGCGCTCAGGGACCTGCCGCGCCACGTGCAGGACTTCGGCTTCATCCTGGGCGTTCGCAAGCGCGAATTCCGCGACCAGGACCCGGTGAACATCCAGGCCTCCGAAATCATGGGCAGACTGCACGACGCCCTCAAGGCCTCGGGCTATGCCGGGCCGGACCTGGAACGCTTCCTGGTCCGCCTCCTGTTCTGCCTGTTCGCCGACGACACCGGCATCTTCGAACGCGACAGCTTCATGACCTTTCTCCAGGAGCGCACCCGCGAGGACGGCAGCGACCTCGGCCCGTGGCTGGCCCAGGTTTTCGAGATCCTGGACACCCGGCCCGAGCGGCGGCAGAGCAGCCTGGACGAGGACCTGGCCAGGTTCCCCTACATCAACGGCGACCTGTTCCGCGAACGCCTGTCCATCCCGGCCTTTGACTCGGCCATGCGCGCCCTCCTGCTGGAGGCCTGCGCCTTCAACTGGGACGCCATTTCCCCGGCCATCTTCGGCTCCCTGTTCCAGTCGGTCATGGACCGGGACGAGCGCCGCGCCCAGGGCGCGCACTACACCACGGAAAAAAACATCCTCAAGGTCATCCGGCCCCTGTTCCTGGACGCGCTGTGGGAGGAGTTCGCCCGGCTCAAGGCCCGCCGCGGGCCGGGGAAGGCCAAGGCCCTGGGGGATTTCCACGACAGGCTCCGCCGCATGCGTTTCTTTGACCCGGCCTGCGGCTGCGGCAACTTCCTGGTCATCGCCTACCGAGAGCTGCGGCTCCTGGAGCTGGAGCTGCTCAAGGAGCTGCGTCACAAGGGCTATCTGGCCCTGGACGCCTCGGTGCTCTCGCGCGTGGACGTGGACCAGTTCTTCGGCATCGAGATCGGCGAGTTTCCGGCGCGCATCGCCGAGGTGGCCCTCTGGATGATGGACCACATCATGAACAACCGCCTGTCCCTGGAGTTCGGCCAGGCCTATGCCCGCATCCCCCTGGTCACGGCCCCGCACATCCGCTGCGCCGACGCCCTGGAAACAGACTGGGACAAGGTGCTGGCCCCGGAGGACTGTTCTTACGTGTTCGGCAATCCGCCGTTCGTGGGCTCCAAGATGCAGTCGGAAGCGCAACGCGCCCAGGTCAAACAGCTGGCCGCCTTGGGCGGCAGCGGCGGCACCCTGGACTACGTGGCGGCCTGGTTCCTCAAGGCGGGCGCGTACATCCAGCGGGGCAGCGCCTCCATCGGCTTTGTGGCCACCAACTCCATCACCCAGGGCGAGCAGGCGGCCCAGCTCTGGCCCCTGCTCTTCAACCGCTGCGGCCTGGAAATCGCCTTTGCCCACCGCACATTCGCCTGGGGCTCGGACGCCCGTGGCAAGGCCCACGTGCATGTGGTGATCGTCGGCCTGACCCGGCGCGAGGCCCAGCCACAGGCAAAACGGCTCTTCAGCTACGACGACATCAACGGCGATCCCGCGGAAACCCGGCACGTGGCCCTGACGCCCTATCTCTTTGACGCGGGCTCGCTCCAGGACGTGCATCTGGTGGTGCGGGAAGCGGCCCGGCCCCTCAACGGCGCGCCCAAGCTCGTCATCGGGTCCAAGCCCATTGACGGCGGCCGCTACATCTTCACGGCCCCGGAACGAGAAGAATTCCTGGCCCAGGAACCAGGGGCCGAAGCATTCCTGCGGCCCTTTGTGGGAGCCGAGGAATACCTCAACGGCGGCAAGCGCTGGATTCTGGCCCTGCAGGACGCCGAACCCCAGGATTTGCGCGCCCTGCCCCTGGTCCGGGAGCGCATCGCCCAGGTGCGCGCCTGCCGTCTCAAAAGCAAAAGCAAGGGAACCCGCGCCCTGGCCGACACGCCCACAGCCTTCCACGTCACGGTCATCCCGGACGAGCCCTTCCTGGTCATTCCGGAGGTGAGTTCCGAGCGCCGGGAATACGTGCCCATCGGCTGGCTGGAGCCGCCCGTGGTGCCGAGCAATCTGGTGCGCGTGCTCCTGGGCGCGGACCTCTGGCATTTCGGCGTGCTCACCAGCCGCATGCACATGGCCTGGCTGCGCCACATCGGCGGTCGGCTAAAAAGCGATTACCGTTATTCCATCGGACTCGTGTACAACACATTCCCCTGGCCCCAGGCCTCGAAACAGCAGAAGGAGCGCATCCGCGGCCTGGCCGCGCAGGTGCTGGCGGCCCGGGCCGCGCATCCTGGCGCCACCCTGGCCGACCTCTACGACCCGGACGCCATGCCCAACAATCTGCGCCGCGCCCACCGCGACCTGGACGCGGCCGTGGACCGGCTCTACCGCACCGCCCCATTCCCCACGGACCGCGACCGGGTGGAGCTGCTCTTCGATCTCTACGAGCATCTGCTCGCGCCTCTGGCCGCGCCGGAACAGCCCCGCCGCACCCGCCGCCGGGCATGAAAAAAGGCGGGGCCGGAACCCCGCCTGCGGCGTTTCCGGGGGACTCCCGGCGGGCCTAGCGCGCGGCCGGGACCGTGCCCCGCAGCAGGCCGTTGACCAGTTCCGGGGTCATGGTCCGGGACAGGGGCTGGTTGTCGAATTTGGTGAGGAACACGGAGAACAGGCGGCCGCCGTAGCGCGTGGTGAGCACGAACTCCACGGGATGGCCGCCCAGGCTGCCGGTGACCTCGGACTGGCGGTAGCCGCCGCCCGTGTCCTCGCGATAGACCTTGGCCTCGGCCAGGGGGCCTGCGGGCAGGAGGCGGCGCTCCAGGACCAGGGCCAGGGAGGGCAGCAGGTCGCAGTCCCGGCCGCAGGCGCGCCAGCGCACGGCGCAGCGCTGGTCCAGGCGGGAGTCGCCGCTGCTGGGGCTGGCGCAGAGCACGCGCTCGGCATAGTCCTCGGGGTTGTCCTCCATGCCGGTGGAACAGAAGGCGCGGAACTGGCCCAGCACGGGATAGGGCTGGTCCAGGGCCTGGAGAAAGGCCTGCACCGCCTTGATCTCCTCGTCCTCGGCCCGGGCCGGGAGCGCCGCGGCCAGCGCCAGGGCCAGCGCCAACAGCAGGCAGCCGAAGCCTTTGCGCGCGTCCATGCCTCCTCCTTGCCGGAAACCCCGGCCTTGGGGCCAGCATACCCGCTTGCCCGGCGGCGTGTCTTTATTCCAGCTCGACTTTTGTTCAGAAATCTTCAGGCCACGAAAAAGGCGGGACCTGCACCCCGCTTTCTCTCTCCCTGCCTTTCCGCCTCCACGCGGGCCGCTCAAAAACCGCGGGCGCAAGGCGCAAGAAAAACCCAAGCCCGACGCGTATTGCACATACGCGAGGGTTTGGGTTTTTCGAAGCAACGCCGCGAACGCGGAATTTTCAGCGGCCCGCTAGAATCCGCCCTGGTCCTTCATGTACTTGGCCAGATCGGCCACGCGGCAGGAATAGCCCCACTCGTTGTCGTACCAGACCACGAGCTTGGCCAGGGTCTTGTCCTGGACCCGGGTGTGCTCCTCCTCCACGATGCCGGAGTTGTCGTTGCCCTTGAAGTCCATGGAGACGAGCGGCCGGTTGTTGTAGGCCAGGATGCCCTTGAGCGGGCCCTCGGCCGCGGCCTTGAGCGCGGCGCGTAAGGCGTCGGTGTCGGCCTCGCGCTCCAGCACGCAGGCCATGTCCACCAGCGAGACCGTGGGCGTGGGCACGCGCAGGGAGTAGCCGTCGAAGCGGCCCTTCATCTCCGGGATGACCCGGGCCACGGCCTTGGCCGCGCCGGTGGTCGTGGGGATGATGTTGAGCGCCGCGGCGCGGGCCCGGCGCAGGTCCTTGTGCGGCAGGTCCAGGATGCGCTGGTCGTTGGTGTAGGAGTGGATGGTGCACATGAGGCCGGAGCGGATGCCGAAGGCCTCGTGCACGACCTTGACCGCCGGGGCCAGGCAGTTGGTGGTGCAGGAGGCGTTGGACACGATGCGGTGCCTGGCCGGGTCGTAGTCCTTTTCGTTCACGCCGAGCACCACGGTCACGTCCTCTTCCTTGGCCGGGGCCGAGATGATGACCTTCTTGGCGCCCGCCTCGATGTGGGCCATGGCCTTGGGGCCGGTGGTGAAGATGCCCGTGGACTCCACGATGAGGTCCACGCCGAGGTCGCCCCAATGGCAGTCGCGGGGGTCGCGCTGGGCCAGGCTCTTCATGGCCCAGGGGCCGTAGTGGATGACGTCCTCGCCCGCGGCCACGGGCTGGTCCGCGCGGCCGTAGTTCGTGTCGAACTCCAGGAGGTGGGCGTTGGTGTTCACGTCGAAGAGGTCGTTGATGGCGACCACCTCCAGGTCCTCGGGCCAGCGCTGGTGCATGGCCTTGACCACCTGGCGGCCGATGCGGCCGAAGCCGTTGATGCCGACGCGCAGCTTGCTCATAGTGGTGTGCTCCTAGTCCTCGAAGGTCCGGTAATCGAACGAAAGGACGGACTCGTACTCGCGCTTGAGGGCCTGGTGCAGCCGGGCGTTCTCGATGGCCAGGGCGCTCATGGCCGCGATGGAGGTGAGGAACTCCTCCTCCACGGAGTCGAAGTCGCGGGGCTCGGCCGTATAGACGCGCATGACGCCCACGGGCTTGTCCTCCACGCGCAGGGGCACCACCAGCACCGAGGCGATGCCCTCGGCCTTGGCCGCGGCGCCGTACTGGAAGCGGGGGTCCGTGGCCGCGTCCTTGACCTGCACCACGCGGCCCGAGAGGACCTCGCGGTCCACGGCCGAGGCGGTCACGTCCACCGGGCCCTTGCGCAGGTACTTGTTGGACAGGCCGAAGCCGGCCCCGGGCAGGAGCTGGCGGCCGGAGCGGTCCAGCAGGCGCAGGGAGCAGGCCTTCACGTTCATGGCCTTGGCCGCGCATTCCACGATGGTCTTGAGCACCAGCTTGGGGTCCAGGCTGGAGTTCACGGCCATGGCCGCGGCGTACAGGGAACGGTAGTAGGATTCGTAGCGGTCCACCGGAAACCTCCTTGGGTTGAGGGCGGACGCCCAGGCGGGAATACGACAATGAAAACCCTATGATGAAACCAAGCGGCGGGTCAAGAAGCGGGCGTTCAATCCAGGCGGCAGTCGTCCAGGATCCGGCGGATGGTCTGGTTGTTCAGGAGCTCGGGCCGGGTCAGGCGCAGGCCGCACTGGCCGTCCTTGATCCAGGCCACCGAGGCCTCCACGCCCTCCAGGACCCAGGCCACGCATTCCGGGCAGTCCGTGAGCACCAGGCGCTCGCCCATGGTGGGGCTGTAGCCGCCGTGCGGCAGCTCCAGGCGCAGGCCGCCCAGGCACACGTCGCGCACGATGGCCACGAAGGTCCGGCCGCCCGCCGGGGTCACGTCGCAGAAGAGCGGCGTGTCCAGGGTCGCCCGGGTGAACTTGCGCCGTTCCGTCATGGGCCTGCCTCCTTCGCGCCGGAGGGCGCTAGAAGCGGATGGGCGCGCTGCGCTTGGCGCGGCGGCTGAGGTAGTCCAGGAAGCGCTGGGCCACGGAAAGCCCGGGGTTCATGGACAGGGCTTTGGCCAGGCAGCCGCGGCAGTTCTCCACGTCGCGGTTGTCGAAATGGGCCCGGGCCAGGTTGAAGATGAGATGGTCGTCCCGGGGCGTGATGGTCAGGGCCTGGGAGAGGTAGGCCACGGCCCGCTCGGGCTTGCGCGCCCGGCGCAGGGCCACGCCCTCGTCGTTGATGGCCGCGGCGGTCTCGAAGGGGAAGTCGTCCATGTCCGCGGGCAGGCTGTCCAGGAGCACGCGGGCCGCGCCCTGGCTGTCGGCCCAGGGGCCGGGCAGGTCCAGGGACAGCGCGCCCAGGACCTGGGCCTCGCCCATGCTCATCTCGGCCATGGCAGCCCCGCCCTGGGCCAGCCGTTCGCGCAGGGAGAGGAGCACGGGCAACAGCCTGTCGCGAAAGAGCGCGGGCTCGGGCACGTAGGAGGCGGCCAGGTCGCGGCGGGCCAGGGGGGTGCGGACCTTGCCGGGCAGGTTGTTCTCGCCCAGCGGCAGGGCCAGGCAGCGCTCGGCGTCCAGGGCCAGCACGAGCCAGAGCAGGCTCTGGGTGAACTCGCGGGTGGCGGCCACGGTGCGGCCGGCCTTCTGGATCCGGTCCTGGCGGAACACGCCGAGAATGGCGGGGCTCTCCTGCATGGACCCTCCTGGGGTTGCGGTCCCGGGTCCCTCATATCGCAAAAAATCGGCCCAGGGAACCGCCCCCGGAGGGCCACGGCTCAGGGCTCCCGGCCCAGGTTGCGGTCGCGCTGGGTCAGGAGCCAGGCGGCCAGGTCCGAGGGCAGGGCGCGCCAGAGGCCCCTGCCCTCGCGCTTCCAGGCCGGCAGCCCGGCCTCGCGCACCAGCCGCAGGATCTCGCGGTGGTTCTCGCCCACGGCCGCGCAGATGGCCTTGGACCCGCACAGGCACAGGGTCATGCGGCCTCCTCGGCCAGGGGCCGCACCGTGAGCGCCAGCTCCGGCTCGCGGCCCACGGCCTCCAGGAAGGCGCGCATGGCCTCGGCGCTGCCCAGCAGCGCCCGGCGGCCGTCCAGGGTTCCGGGCCGGGAGCCCAGGAGGATGCAGCCCTCGGTGTCCGCGGCCGTGTTCCCGGCGTGGAACAGGATGTGGCTGCGGCCGGGCACGCCGCGCACGGCCACGGCCCGGCCGAAGCGGGGCGAGGCCACGGCGGAGCAGGCGTAGCGGCCCGGCGGGATGCAGGACTCGCCGGGCCGGTTGCCCCGGTCCGGCGGCTCCAGGGTCCAGCAGAACAGGCGGCCGTCCAGCACGAGCGCGCCCAGGACGGCCTCGTCCGTGGATTCCAGGCGGATGATCTCGGCAAGCATGGGGTCCTCCGTGGTTTTCCGGAGGTCCTAGCGCAACGGGCCGCCGCGCATCAGGCCACATGGCGGCGCGGCCGGGATTTGTTTTTTTGCCGCGGCGCGGCGTTCTTATTATTTTTCGCGCGACGTTGCCCGCGGAATTTCCACGGGTGTACTCTGGGCTCCATGCGGCGTCCGACCTTTTCCTCCATCCGCACAGCCCTGTTCGCCACCGTGCTCCTGGCCGTGCTCCCGGCCCTGATCCTGGTGCTCCACACCGGGCTGGAGCACTCCCGCCACCTGGAGGCGGAGGCCAGGGAAGACGCCCTGCTCACCGTGGAGTCCCTGGGCGAGATCCAGGACCGCATCACCGAAAACACCCGCCAGATCCTCGCCACCCTGGCCCTCATGCCCGGGTTCCAGAGCCCGGAACGCGGACCGGACTGCACCTGCGCGGCCGTGCTGCGCAAGACCCTGGACGACAATCCGGTCTTCGCCAACGTCCTCAAGGTGTCCCGCGCGGGCGGCATCCTGGTCTCGCCCCTGCCCTTTGAGGGCGTGAGCATCGCGGATCGGGCGCATTTCCGCCTGGCCGTGGAGACCAAGCGCTTCAGCGCGGGCGAATACATCGTGAGCCGCACGACCCAGGAGCCCGTCCTGCCCTTCGCCCAGCCCGTGCCCGGCCAGGACGGACAGACGGGCAACGTGCTCGTGGCCGCGCTCCGGCTTTCCTCCTACGCGACCCTGTTCAAGGCCCTGCGCCTGCCCGAAGACGGGTTCCTGGTCCTGGCGGACCGCAACGGCACCCGGATCTTCCACTACCCCGCCAAGGACCGGCCCCCGGGCCAGCCCGTGAACCCGGGACTCTGGGCCGCGGTCCGGGAAGGCCCGGACACCGGCCTGGTGATCCGCACGGGCTGGGACAACGTGCGGCGGCTCGTGGCCTACAAGCGGCTCCGGCTCACCCCGGCGGAGGAGCCCTACCTGACGCTGATCCTGGGCCTGCCCCTGGACGCCATCTCGGCCCCGGCCCGCGCCGTCATGATCCGCAACCTGGCCCTCCTGGCCGGCGTGGCCCTGCTGGGCCTGGGCGGGGCCTGGCTCCTGGACCGCGCGGTGCTGGGGCGGCGGCTCAAGGCCGTGACCGAGACCGCGGCGCGCATCCAGGCCGGGGACCTCTCGGCGCGCACCGGGCTGCCGCCCTCGGACACGGACCTGGGGCTGCTGGCCCAGGCCCTGGACAGCATGGCCCAGGCCCTGCAGGAGCGCCAGGCCGAGCAGACCCAGGCCGCCGAGGCCACGGCCCGCTCCCTGCGCGAGAAGGAGACCCTGCTGCGGGAGATCCACCACCGGGTCAAGAACAACCTCCAGCTCATCCTCTCCCTGGTGCGGCTCCAGAGCCTGCACCAGGAGGGCAACCCGGTCGCGGACTTCCCGGCGCGCATGGAAAACCGCGTGCGGGCCATGGCCCTGGTGCACGAGATGCTCTACGGCTCGGCGGACCTGGGCGGGGTGGACCTCTCGGGCTACATCCCCCGGCTGGCCCAGGCCGTGGTCAAGGCCTCGACCCAGCCGGGCGGGGTGCGTCTTTCGGTGGACGCCATCCCGGCGCGGCTCGTGCTGGACCGGGCCGTGCCCTTCGCCCTGCTGCTCAACGAGCTCGTCACCAACGCCTGCAAGCACTGCGCGCGGCCGGACCAGGCCTGCGGCCTGGACGTGACCCTGCGCGCCGAGGGGCCGGACCTGCTGCTCCGCGTGGCGGACACGGGCCCGGGCCTGCCCCCGGACTTCGACCCGGAGCAGAGCCCCAGCCTGGGCCTGCGCCTGGTGGCCACCCTGGCCGAACAGCTGGGCGGAACGCTGACCTGGGAGAACCGGGACGGGGCCGTGTTCCTGGTGCGTTTCCCGGCGGGGTGAGCCTTACTTCCTCGTCATGTCGCTCCAGGCGAAGAGCACGCGGCCGGCCAGGGCCTTGGCCGGGTCGCCGGAGAGGTCGCGCGCGAGGAGCAGGGACTGCGGCGGGTATTCGCGGGGATTGTCGCTGTAGAGCACGAGTTCGGCGTCGTTCTCGCCGGAGCGCAGGGCCGCCCGCCGGATGCGCGCCGGGCCCGAGACCCCGGCCGCCAGCACCAGCCCGCCGTGGTGCGGGGCGCGGTCGGCGCGGTCCACCAGCACCAGGTCGCCGGGATGCAGGACCGGGACCATGGCCAGGTCGCCCTCGGGCACCCGGGCCGCGGCCAGGTCCGTGCGGCGGCGCAGGGAATCCTGGTCGCGCCAGACCAGGAGCCAGCCCTGGACCAGGCTTTCCGGGATGAGCCCGGCGGACGCCGCGGTCTCCAGCGAGACCAGGGGCACGGCCACGAAGTCCTCGGGCCGGGGGCCGGGCATGTCCCGGGCCGCGGGAATTTTGTCAGCGGACACAAAGCAGACCTGCCGGGCCGAGTCGCCGCCGCCGGGAAACTCCAGCCGCGCGCCGAGCCCGTCCAGGACCCGGCCCAGGCTCTCCACCGTGAGCCCGCGCTCGCCCTTGAGGAAGCGGCCCAGCTGCGACGGGTCCAGGGCCAGGGCCTCGGCCATCTGGCGCTTGTTGGCAAACGGCCCGCCCTGTCCGATGCGCGCGGACAGCGCCTTGCGCACGTCCTCGGAAAAGCCCATGTCCGCCTCCTGGTTCCCTCCCTTGTGCCACAAAATATTGTCGTTTGTCTAAAGACGAAAAGCAAATGCTCTTGACTTTTTTATGGTCAATTGACTATCCAGGGGCCGGGAGGACCCCATGCACCGCGGCTATGTCCAACTCTGGCGCAGGAGCCTCGGCTCCGAGGCCTGGCGCGACCCCAAGCTCTGGCGGCTGTGGACCTACTGCCTGCTCAAGGCCAGCCACCGCACCCACCGGGTCGTCGTGGGCCGCCGGGCCGTGGAGCTCCTGCCCGGCCAGTTCGTGCTCACCCGGCGCAACGCCGCGGCCGACACGGGCCTGACCCAGGCCGAGGTGCGCTCCCTGCTCTCCCTGGCCGAGGGCCTGGGCATGATCGCCCGCGCCCCGTCCTCCCGCTGCACCGTGATTTCCATCGTGAACTGGGGGCGTTACCAGCAGGTCCCGCCCGCCAGGAGCCCGCAATCCGCCGCGAGCCAGCCCGCGCCCCGCCCATCCACAAGCCAGGAAGAACATGACCCAGCACAGCTCCGGGACTTCGGGGCGTTCTGGGCCGCGTATCCGCGCAAGATGGGGCGCAAGGCCGCGCTGGAGGCCTGGCTGGCGGCCGAGGCCCGGCCGCCCCTGGACGAGCTGCTGGCCGCGCTGTCCGAGCAGGCGGTCTCGGCCCAGTGGCGGCGCGAGGAGGGGCGGTTCATCCCGGCGCCGGCCACCTGGCTGGCCCAGGCCCGCTGGAGCGACCGGCCCGGCCCGGCGGCGGGGAGGGAGAGCGGGCTTTTGGCCTGGGCGCGGGAGGGGGAGAAATGAGGGGAGATGGCGGGATGGTCGCTCCGCGAGAACGGGGGCGGAAGAGGAGAAGAAGGACCGGCGAAGCCGGACGGCCATGTCTGCAGCATGCACTTTCTGCCCGGCAACCGGCTCATGGGGATGACAAGTCAAAACCCCCATCCATGGCAAGAAAGAAAACGAAATCATATCATAACATCATGTGATTATTCTTATTCAAATGCTGAGCAGGCGAACATATCGTGATGCGAAACAATACGGAAGGAACCGAGGTCTGACCCATGATGAAGCAGGAATTCGCGCGCCTGATCCAGGACCTCTGCCTGTTTTTCGGCAAGGAGGAGCCCACGGCCGGGCGGGCCCAGGCCTGGTACGAGGTGGTGCGGCACCTGCCGGGCGGCGCGTTCGCGGACTTCGCCCTGGCCCGGATCAAGGCGGGCGAGGCGCACTTTCCGGCCAACCCGGCCCGGCTCCTGCTCCTGGCCTTCGAGGAATACGGCGACAAGGGCGCTTTGGCCCCGGCCCCCGGCGAACAGCCCCCCTGCCCGCACTGCCGGGACTCCGGGGTCCTGGCCGCGGCGCGCGGGGACGAGCGCTTCTTTTTCCGTTGCGGCCACTGCAACCGGCCCGACGCCGCGGGCCTGGCCACGGCCACGGTGCAGGCGCTGGAAAACGCGGGCTTCCGCCTGCTCAACTGAAGGGAGGTTTTTATGCTCTGCCCCGCCTGCGGCCACGACGGCTGCCGGGTCATCAAGACCCGCGAGGACGAGAGGAACGAATCCATCCACCGCGTGCGGGAGTGCCGCTCCTGCGGCCACGTCTGGCGCACGCGCGAGGCGGCCTTCGTGCCGCCGCCGCGGGCTCAGGCGCGGGGCGCGGGCGCGTAGTCGCGGATGACCTTGAGCGTCTGGTCCGGGTCCTGGGGGCGGGCGTAGTAGAAGCCCTGGGCGAATTCGCAGTCCAGCAGCATGAGCAGGTTCTGCTGCTCGCGGCGCTCCACGCCCTCGGCCACCACGGCCAGGTCCAGGTTGTGGGCCAGGTTGATGATGGCCTTGACGATCTCCATGTCCTCGGCCGATTCCAGCATCCGGCGCACGAAGGTCAGGTCGATCTTGACGCAGTCCAGGGGCAGCTGGCGCAGGTAGGCCAGGGAGGAATAGCCCCGGCCGAAGTCGTCCACCGCGATGGACACGCCCAGGCCCTTGAGCCGCTTCAGCGTGGCCGCGGCCAGCTCGGGGTTGTCCATGATGGCGGTCTCGGTGACCTCCAGGCGCAGGCGCTCGCCGGGCAGGCCGCTCTCCTCCAGGGCGCGGCGCACCCGGTCGCTGAAGCGGCTGCTGTTGAACTGGCGGCCCGAGACGTTCACGGCCAGGGTCAGGGCCTCGGCCCGGGGCTCCTCGGCCCGGAAGCGGGCCATGTCCCGGCAGGCCCGCTCCAGGGCGAAGCGGCCCAGGTCCGCGATGCGGCCGGTCTCCTCGGCCACGGGCACGAACTCGCCCGGTCCGATGGGGCCGCGCTCGGGATGGTTCCAGCGCAGGAGCGCCTCCAGGCCCGAGAGGCGCGGCCCGCCCTTGAGGCTCACGATGGGCTGGTAGGCCATGTGGAACTGGCCCGTGGCCAGGCCCTCGCGCATGTCGTTTTCCAGCACCAGGCGCTTGCGGGCCTGGTCGCGCATGGAGGGGGTGAAGACCTGGAGCCGGTCGCCGCCGCGGCGCTTGGCCCGCTGCATGGCGATGTCCGCGCTCTGGAGCAGGTCCTGGGCCGTGCCCGGCTCGCCCGGCAGCACCAGGACCAGGCCCACGCTCACCGAAAGCCGCACGGCCCGGCGCTCCACCTCGAAGTCCTTGCGGAAGGCCGCCAGCACGCCCTTGGCCGTGCGCACGGCCCGGCGCGGCGGGCTGGCCGAGAGCAGGAGCAGGAACTCGTCCCCGCCGTAGCGGGCCACCACGTCGCCCTCCTCCACGCAGTTCTTGAGCCGCCCGGCCACGGCCCGCAGCAGGGCGTCGCCGAAGCCGTGGCCCAGGGAGTCGTTGAGGGTCTTGAAGCGGTCCACGTCCACGAAGAGCAGGGCGAAGGACGAGCCGCCCATGCGGCGGGAGTCGTCCAGGGCCTGGGCCACGCGCGAGAGGCAGAGCGTGCGGTTGGCCAGGTCCGTGAGGGGGTCGTGCAGGGCCTGGTGCCGCAGCCGCTCCTCCATCTTCTTGCGCGGGGTCACGTCCCAGGAGAGCACCTGGCGCGAGACGCGGCCGTTGGCGTGGCGGATGGGGGTCTGGACCACGAAGCTCCAGCGGCCCGTGTCCTTGTCCTGCACCTCGTAGCTCACGGTGCGCGCGTCCTTGACCAGGCCGCCCGCGCACCAGGGGCACATCTTTTCCAGGCCGTGCAGGGCCTTGTGGCAGGGTTCGCCGCGGGGGTCGCGGCCCAGGCGCCCGGTGAGCCGGGCGTTGGCGAACTCGATGCGGCACTCCTCGTCGCAGATGAAGATCTCGCCGTCGATGCTCTCCACCACGGCCTTGTAGTAGGCCTCGCGCTCGCTCAGGGCCCGCTGGTCGGCCAGCCTGCGGCTGATGTCCCGGGCCGAGACGAGCACGTAGCGCCGCGACTCGAAGCCCTGCACGCGCAGGCTCAGGTCGCAGGGCACGATCTCGCCGTCGGCGCGCAGGATGTGCGCGGAGATCTCGCGCACGCCGCTCTTGCCGCCCATGGCCGTCTCGCCCAGGACCTCGGCCAGGGCGCGCAGGGCGCCCTCGTCCAGCACCGCGCCGGGCGTGGCGCCCAGGATGTCCTGGAGCGGGCGGCGGGTGATGCGGGCCGCGGTCTCGTTGGCGTCCACGAAGGCCAGGGCGTCGGCGTCCAGGACCAGGATGGCGTCGCTGGCCTGGTTCAGCAGGGCGCGGAAGCGCTCCAGCTCCCCGAGCCGCTCCTTGAGCTCGGGGTAGTAGGTCTTGCGCACCGAGCGCTCGCCCAGCCCGATGAGCCGGGTGCGGACGTCCTCAGCCGAGGGCCTCTTCATACAGCGACTCGATGTCCTCCACCGTGAGGGCGGCGGGATTGGTGGTCATGCAGGGGTCCTGGCTGGCCTTCTCGGCCAGGCTGCGCAGCTGGTCGCGGCTCACGCCCAGGTCGGCCAGGCCGTGGTCCAGCCCGGACAGCCGGGCCATGTCCTGGAGCGCGGCCTTGAGCCGGGGCCGGGCGGCCTTGGGCGTGCGGGCCGAGACGCCCAGGGCCTCGGCGGCGCGCATGTAGCGCTCGGGCGCGGCCTCGAAATTGCGGTCCACCACCACGGGCAGCAGGATGGCGTTGCACAGGCCGTGGGGCAGGTCCAGGAACCCGCCCAGGCTGTGGGCCATGGCGTGCACGGCCCCCAGGATGGCGTTGGAGAAGGCCAGGCCCGCCTCCAGGCTGCCGAGCATCATCTCGCCGCGGGCCTGCAGGTCGCCGGAGTCCGCAAGGACCCGCTCGAAGTGGCTCTTGATGCGGCCCATGGCCGACAGCGCCAGGAGGTCGGTGAGGGGCGAGCTGGCGTTGGAGCCGAAGGCCTCCAGGGCGTGGGACAGGGCGTCCATGCCGGTCTCGGCCGTGAGCTCGCGGTCCATGGTGGTGGTGAGCACGGGGTCGATGAGCGCGGCGTCGGCCACCACGGCCTTGCTCACGATGGCGATCTTCACGCGGCGTCCGGTGTCGTTGATGATGGCGAACTGGGACACGTCCGCGGAGCTGCCCGCGGTGGTGGGCACGCAGACCAGGGGCGGCCCGGGCCGCTGCACCATGTCCGCGCCCTCGAAGCGCAGGATGTGGCCGCCGTTGGTGGAGACGATGCCCACGCCCTTGGCCAGGTCCATGGGCGAGCCGCCGCCCACGGCCACGATGCTGTCGCAGTTGTCGCGGGCGTAGCGCTCGGCCCCGGCCATGACCTCGTGGTCGCGGGGGTTGGGCGAAACGTCCAGGAACAGGCTCACTTCCAGGCCCTCGTCGGCCAGGCTCTTCTCCACCAGGCCGGTCCAGCCCGCGGCCCGCACCCCGGGGTCCGAGACCAGCAGCACCCGGCCCGCGCCCAGGTTGCGGGCGTACTGCCCGACCAGCCGGGCGGCGCCCTCCCCGAACACGAACTCCGGGGCCACGAACTTGCGCAGATCAAAATAAGCCATGCGTTCCTCGCCTTTTCCCAGGACCATAGCGCGGCCGCCGGAATCCTGTCATTGAGAAAGACGATTTTATCATCCCGCGCGCGTCAGGTCACGCCGGGCAACGGAATCGCCTGTATCGCGCAGCCAATCATTATCCTCTAGAAGCAAGCCAAAAAGCGGGAGACGCGCCAGAGAATTGAGCTTTGACGCGGCAATCCTGGCGTATATATCAAACGATCGCGGCCCGGCAAGCACTTCCAGGCCTCCAGCCTACGGAAACGGAGCAAAAAACCGGCCGCGGGAGAAAAAATGACCCGCCGCCACGCCGGTTTTCTCTTCCTCCCTGTCCGCGCTCCCTCCCCTGCGAAAGGCGGACGCGGAACGTGTCCCGCGACTCGGACAGGGCAAGGTCCGGCCGGGCCGTTCCGCAGGGCAGGCCCCAGGACGGGGCCTGTCAATGCGTCAATTCCATGCTTTTCGCCCCCATTTCGCCCCCTTTTTCCGCATTGGCCCGAAACCCGGGCTAGGCTCGGCCAAACCAAGGAGGTTCGTCATGGGCGGTTCCGCCGTCAGCATCATTTCCAGCGTGGCCTCGCTGGCCGGGTCGGCCCTGGGCATGTCCTCGTCCCGGCGCGGCGGGTCCGCCGCCGACCTGGCCAAGGCCCAGGCCGCAGCCGCGGCCCGCGAGCGCGCCGAGTCCCGCCGCCGCCGCGAGGAAGAAGCCCAGGAGGCGGCCGAGCGCGAGAAGAACCGGCTGGCGCGCATGCGCGGCCTGTCCTCCACCCTGGCCACGGGCGGCGCGGGCCTGCTCTCCGGGGCCGACGTGGACAAACCCGGGCTCAAGGCCCGGCTGGGGGAATGACATGGACCAGGAACGCATCCGGAAACTCCTGGCCCGGCGGCGCGACCTGGAGTCCGCCCGCGACCCCTGGCTCGGGGCCTGGGAGGAGCTCTCGGACTACGTGCTCCCGCGCAAGAACGGCTTCCGCCGCCGCGATCCGGGCCAGGCCGGGGACGAGCGCATCTACGACTCCACGCCCTGCCACGCCCTGGACCTGCTGGCCTCGGCCCTGGGCGGGCTGCTGACCAACCCGGCCCTGCCCTGGTTCTCGGTGCGCGTGCGGGACAAGGGCCTGGCCGACGCCGAGGGCGTGCGGGCCTACACGGCCGAGGCCACGGAACGGCTCACGGCCCTGTTCAATTCCGAGGCCAGCGGCTTCCAGGCCGCGGCCCACGAGCTGTACCTGGACGTGGCCCTCTTGGGCACGGGCGTGCTCTACGTGGAGGCCGACCCGGTGAGCGGGGCGCGCTTCTCGGCCCGGCCGCTGTCCGAGGTGGTCCTGGCGGAATCGGCCCGCGGCGTGGTGGACACGGTGCTGCGGCGCTACGAGCTCACCGTGCGGCAGGCCTATGCCCAGTGGGGCGAGGCCTGCTCCGAGGCCACGCGCAAGAAGCTTGCGGACAAGCCCGAGGACAAGGTGGAGATCCTGCACGCGGTGTTCCCGCGCGCGGACCGCGACCCCCTGGGCCTGGGCTGCCGCCACTTCCCCTTCGCCAGCGTCTATGTGGAGGCGGCCGAGGCCCGGGTGCTGGAGGAGTCCGGCTACCTGGAGATGCCCTACATGGTCCCGCGCTGGTCCAAGGCCGCGGGCGAGGTCTATGGCCGCGGCCCGGGGCTCACGGCGCTTTCGGACATCCGCGTGCTCAACGCCATGAGCCGCACGGCCCTCATGGCCGCGGAGAAGATGAGCGACCCGCCGCTCATGGTGCCGGACGACGGCTTCCTGGGCCAGATCCACTCGGGGCCGGGCGGGCTCTCGTACTACCGGGCCGGGACCACGGACCGCGTGGAGGCCCTGCCCGTGGCCGTGGACCTCAAGGCCACGGAATCCATGATGGAGGCGCGGCGCGAGTCCATCCGCCGCATCTTCCTGAACGACCAGCTCCAGCCCCCGGGCTCGCCCGCGCTTTCGGCCACCGAGGCCCTCATCCGCCAGAGCGAGAAGATGCGCGTGCTGGGGCCGGTGCTGGGCCGGCTCCAGACCGAGTTCCTGGCCCCGCTGCTCACGCGCTCGTTCAACGTGCTGCTGCGCGCGGGCTGCCTGCCGCCCCTGCCGCCGGGCCTGACCCGCGAGGACCTGGTCATGGACTACTCCTCGCCCGTGGCCCGGGCCCAGAAGCAGTACGAGGCCCAGACCCTGGCCCAGGCCATGGCCTACGTGGCCCCGTTCGTGAAGGACGGCGACCCCCTGGGGGTCATGGACAACTTCGACGCGGACCGCATCGCCCGCCACGCCGTGGAGCTCTTCGGCGCGCCCCAGGACTACCTGCGGCCCGAGGACCGGGTGGCGGAAATCCGGCGGGGGCGCTGGAAGTAGGACTATGCCCGGCGCAAAACAGGGCAGGAGGCCTGTCTGGGAACGGACAGGCCTCTTTTTCCTTGGCCGGCGAACACGCCAGAATCTCCAACCGCGACGATCAGGTATTCGATTATTCTGAGCTTGCCATTTTGCAAGAATTATCTGAAAAGTGATTCGTTCAGGAAGGATCCGGCTTCGGGCGGCAGGGTGGATGCCGCATCCGGGGCAGGCTCCTCGCCGTCTCTTCCTGCTCTTCAATATTCGGCTGATGGGGGAAACATATGTACAGGCTCCTGTGCGTGCTTTTCATGCTCTTGTGCCTTCCCTCCTGGGCGCAGGCGACTCCGGTGGACGACATCAACCAGGCCGCCGCGCTCATCAGGAACAGGGACTACGCCGTGGCCAAGCCCTTGCTCCAGGGCGTGGCCTCCTCGGCCAACTCCAACAGCGAGGAGAAGGCCAACGCCTACTACATGTTGAGCATCATCGAGGAGAATGCGGGCGACGCCCTGACCTACGCCAAGAAGGCCACGGAACTGTCGCCGGCCAATTCGCAGTTCCTCTTGCAGTACGGGGCCCTGCTCTACTCGGGCAAGCACTACCCCGAGGCCGTGGCCGCCCTGACCAAGGCCATCGAGATCAGCCCGGCCAACGACAAGGCCTATTCCCTGCGCGGCATCGCCAACCGCGAGACCGGCGACCTGGTGCAGGCCATCGAGGACCTGGACAAGGCCATCAGCCTCAATGGCGGCGCGGCCATCCACTATCTCCGGCGCGGCGTGCTCTACTACAAGCTGAACAAGAACGACGAGGCCCTGAACGACTTCGAGACCGCGGCCCGCAAGGGGGCCTCGGACCAGCAGCGCGGCGAGATCCTCTACTACACCGGCAACATCCTGCTGCGGAAAAACGACCTCCAGCAGTCCGAGAACGTGCTGCAGAACGCCTACCGTCTGCTGAGCGACGAGGTGAAGCGGGAGGAAATCAAGAGCATCATCAACCAGATCAACGCGTTCAAGGAATGGATGTAGGTGACCCCATGAAAAACGCCATGCTGCCCAGCCTCGAACGGAAGTTCTTCACGATCACCAAGTACGTCATGATGTTCGCCGCCATTCTCGCCCTGATCTTCGCCATCGGCGCGGCGATCTTCGGGCTGGTGAACCTGAACGCCACGGCCGACACCGCCGTCAAGGAACCCAAACCCTCCTACGGCGTCCTCAAGGACGCCAAGTCCAAGCGCAAGCACGACGTGGAAAACGCCAGGAAGGCCGCCGTGCAGCCTTCGCCCGAGGCCCAGGAGGCCCCGCCGCAGAATCCGGACAACATCCCTTTGGAATTCATGGAGCAGATGACCCGCATTGAGATCTCGCTCAAGACGTTCGCCCGCAACGCCAACCAGCTGGAGCCCTCCAACAACACCCGGGCCAAGATCTACAAGCGGGCCACGTCGTTCGGCTCCCTCATGCCGACCAAGGACGTGCTCGACGTCCTGGAGGCCGAGGTGAAGAACCTGGAGGCCGACGCGGCCCGCATCCGGAACCTGGCCCGCGACGATCCCGAGTACATCACCTGGGCCGAGTTCCTGACCTTTTTCTATACCGCCATCGCGGACGACATCGCGCGCCAGAAAAAAGAGATCGCCGCGGCCACGCTGCGCGCGAGCGAAAGGCGCCTGCTGGCCATGACCTCCCTGTACGCCGCCGGGATCTCTTTCGGCGCCTTCATCGGCCTCATGATCTACCTCGCCATCCTCGGGATCGAGAAGAACTCCTATCTCATCCTGAGCATCTTGCAGCCGCGCGAAGAAACCAACGCCTGACAGGAGGTTGCTCCATGAAACGATCCGTTCTCGCCATCGTCCTTTCCTGCGTCCTGCTCCTGACCTCGGGCTGCGCCAAGGACAATTACGGGCCAAAGACCACGCCGGTGGCCTACTACCCGGCCTGCTACCAGCCGATCCAGGAGCTGCGCGACTCCGGCGACAAGACCACCCAGTACACGGCCATCGGCGCGGTGAGCGGCGCGGCCGTGGGCGCCCTCCTCGGCGGCCTGGCCGGCAGGAACACCACGGGCGTGCTCGTGGGCGCGGGCGCGGGGGCGCTGGCCGGCGGCCTCCTGGGCTACGCCAAGGCCAAGCAGGACTCCATCAAGGACGCCCGGGCGCGCTACGCCAGCTACGTGGGCGACATCCAGGGCGAGGCCGGCAAGCTGGACCAGGTCACCCTGGCGGGCAAGGCCTCGCGGGCCTGCTACGAGCAGAGCTTCGACGCCCTGGTGGCCCAGTACAAGGCCAAGCAGATCTCCCGTGAGGAGTACAAGGCGCGCTACGACGAGATCCGGGCCGGCATGCAGGAGGCCTCCCGCATCCTGGGCCAGGCCTACGGCGCGGGCCAGGAAAAGGACAAGGAGTTCCAGGCCGCCCTGGACGACGAGGCCCAGAAGGCCGGGACCAGCGCCGAGGCCGTGAAGAAGAAGCAGCTCGCCGCCAGCGAGAAGGCCCAGCGGGCCGCGGCCAAGAAGAACAAGACCGCCGCCAAGCCCGGCGACAAGACCCAGCCCGCCCCGGCCCAGGCGGACAGCAACCTGGCCGGCCTCGACGAGAACTCCCTGGAAGCGGTTTCGGCCAGCACGGACAGGTACGACACCAGCATCGAAGCGGTGCGCATGGAGCAGGCCGCGGTGGACACCCAGCTCCAGCGCATGGAGACCGTGGACGCTGGCCTGGGCAACGAGGTCATCTGACGGCGCCCGCCCTGGGAATGACCCCATGAACACGCACCCGCGCCGCATCCTCGGCGCATTCCTGCCCCTGGCCTGCCTGCTGGCGGCCCTCCTGCCGGGACCGGTCCGGGCCCAGACCGACGAGGAGCACGCCGCGCTGCGCAGGGAGTCGCCGGAGTTCAACCAGGCCGAGCGCGAACTGAGCGACACCTGGAAGGCCCTGACCCAGGCCCTGCCGGACGCGGAGCGCAAGGCCCTGGTGGAGTCGCAGAGGACCTGGATCCGCACGGGCCGCAAGCAGTACGCCCAGGAGGAGGCCCGGGCCCGGGGCGTGTCCCTGGTCCAGGGCTACGTGGACTCCACCCGGGAGCGGACCCGGATGCTCAAACGCTACCAGGCCCAGATCCTGAACGAGGGCTCCCCGGTGATCGTGGAGGGGACCGTGGCCCTGGTCCGCGACGCGGGCGGCGCCTTCTGGACCCTGCGCAAGGAGGACGCGGCCCTGCCCTACGTCCTGGGCAGCGAGCAGGAACTGGCCGGCATGGCCGCGGATCTGCGGCGCTGCGAGCAGGGCCGGGCCAGGGTCCGGGTCATCGGCTACCTCCAGGCCCTGGACGCCTTTGCGCCGTCCCGGGGGCTCACCCTCGAGCCCCTGGCGGGCGCTTCCGCCGGAGCGCCGGGCCCGGCCGCCCCCCAGGCCGCGGCGCCGGCCCCGCCGCCGGTGGTCATCGAGGCCCCGTCCCAGCCGGATTTCACCCCGCAGAAGAGCCCGGCCATGCGGGTCCCGGAGGTCCCGGACCCCACCGGAGGGCCGCTCTAGCCCGCCCCTTGCCAAGCCCTCGGGGGCCGGGGCATATTTGTCCCGGCCCCAGGGGCCGCACGCAAGGAGGCTTTCATGATCCTGTCCCGCCGCGATTTCCTGCGCCTCACGGGCCTGGGCTGCGCCTGGGCCTGTCTCGCTCCCGCGCCGCTCCGGGCGGCGTCCGGGAACTACTACGCCGAGAACCGGGCCGCGATCCTGGCCGGCTTCGAGGGGACCTGCCAGGGCTTCCAGGCCATGCTCGCGCCCCGGCTGGGCGCGAAACAGGCGGCCGACGCCTGCGCCGAGGCCCGCGCCCTGTTCGCCCGCCTCGTGCCGGACATGCCCGACGTGGGCGGGGCGGAAAACCGCAACCAGCCCTTCATCCTGGCCGCGGGCCAGCTGGCGGCCATGCACCTGGCCCTGTCCCCGCGCGGGATCACGGGCCGGGACAGCGGCCGGATCTACTACGACCTGAACGCCCGCGCCCTGGCCCAGGCCCCGGCCGCCACGCTCAAGGCCCAGGGCGCGGCCCTGTTCACGGCCGAGAGCCGGAAGAAGCTGGAGGCCTGGGCCGCGGCCTCGCAGCGGCGCAAATACCCCGGCGACTGGGTGGCCGCGTTCGTGCCCGGCGACGGCCGGACCTTCGACCTGGGCTACGACTACAGCCAGTGCGGGGCCCTGAAATACTTCCAGGCCCTGGGCGCGGCCGAGGCGGCGCCGTACTTCTGCATCAACGACTTCCTGGCCTCCCGGGCCATGGGCACCGGTCTCTTCCGCAAGGGCACCCTGGCCGCAGGTGCGGACCGCTGCGATTTCCGGTACAAGATGGATGGACCAGTAACCCAGGACTGGGACACCGAGGCCCCGAGCCGGTTCGCCTAGCCCGCCGACCCCGCAACGCAAGGAGGAACACAATGAGCACATTGAAATTCCTGGGCATTTCCGGCAGCCTGCGCCGCCAGTCGCGCAACTCCGGCCTGCTGCGCGCGGCCGGGTCCCTGCTGCCCGGCGGCGTGACCATGGACGTGGCCAGCCTCCTGGACGTGCCCTTCTACAACCAGGACATCACCGAGAAGCCCGCGTCCGTGCTGCGCGTCTTCCGGCAGATCGAGGCCGCGGACGCCCTGGTCCTGGCCTGCGCCGAGTACAACTACTCCATGGCCCCGGCCCTCAAGAACATCCTGGACTGGGCCTCGCGCGAGCCGGACAACCGGCTCCTGGCCCACATGCCCGTGGCCATCATGGGCGCGGGCGGGGGCATGGGCTCCTCGCGCGCCCAGTACCACCTGCGTCAGAGCTGCGTGTTCCTGAACATGCACCCCCTGAACCAGCCCGAGGTCTTTTCCAACGCCTTCAGCGAGAGCTTCAACGAGGCCGGGGACCTGGTGGACGAGCGGATCAGGGGGCTGATCCAGGAGCAGATGGCCGCGCTCAAGGCCTGGACGCTCAAGCTGAAAGCATAGCGGCGCCGCTCTTTCAACATACGGGGTTGTCTCCCTCTTTTTCCCAGGTCGGCGCCCCCTGTTGAACCGGGACCGCCTTTCCGCGAACCAGGCGGCCGGTTGACCCCGGATGGCCGGGGCGCTATGTTCGGTATGGTCGCGCAATCCCGCAGCCGCGGCCAGGGACGGGAACCATGAACGTCGGACTCACGGACAACATCGTGGCCGGGCCCCCCGGCCAGGTCACGGCGGCCCCCCCGGGCCAGGTCACCGCGGCCCCCCCGGGCCAGCTCCAGGTGGGGCCCCCGGCCCACGTGACCCTGTTCCAGGGCGAATCCCACTACCTGCCCGGCGGCTACGTGCCCATCGACACCTCGCCGCCCCTGGTCATCCACCCGGTGGGCGAGTCCCACTACACCCCCGGCGGCTCGGTGCCCATCGACACGAGCGCCCCGCACATCCCCTACGCCGCGTCCGGCGGCGGCGCCGTGTCCGGCGGCGGCGGGGGCGGCGGCGCGGCCAACACCGGGTCCGCGCCCGTTTCCACGGGCGGCGGGGCCGGGCGCACCATCACCGAGGGCGCGGGCGGCGTGCAGTACCTGTCCGGGTCCGGCGGCGGCCTGGTGGGCGGGGGCGGCGGCTTCTTCACCGGCGGGGGCGGCTTCGTCTCCGGCGGCGGCGGGGGGGGCGGCGTCTCTGTTTCCGGCGGCGGCGGAGGCGGGGGTTTCGTCTCCGGCGGGGGCGGCTTCGTGTCCGGCGGCGGCGGAGGCGGCGCGGCCAACACCGGGTCCGCGCCCGTTTCCCCGGGCGGCGGCGGCGCGGTGTCCCTGAACACCGGCGGCGGGGGCGACGGCCAGTCCGGCGGCGCCCTGCACGTGGTGGCCGAGGGCGCGGGCGGCGCGCAGCATGTCACCGTTTCCGGCTCCGCGGGTGGCGCGGGCGGGGCCCCCGCCGCGGGCGGGGCCGCGCGCTCCATCGTCGAGGGCGCGGGCGGGGCCCAGCACACCGTGTCCGAGGCGGCGGGCGGGGCCTCGCACAGCCTCATCGAGGGCGGCAGCCAGCCCGTGTCCGGCGGGGCAGGGCACTTCACCCTGTCCACGGGCGCGGTCATGCCCTCCCCGGCCTCCCACGTGCAGCCCATGGAGGCCAGCCACTTCCACGGCCCGCGCACGGGCCACGTGTCCAACTCGCCCACCCGGGCCGAGGTCATCAGCAAGCAGACCCTGCCCTACGAGCCCCTGCGGCTCCAGGTGCTCTGGGACGTGCGGCCGCCGGAGATGAACTACCTGGTGAACTGGGCCGACGTGATCAAGACCCCCAGCCCGGAGCTGGTGCGCTCGGCCCAGGAGGTGCACCTCTCCTCGCTCCAGGACAAGGGCGTGGGCCAGCTGGTCTATGACTTCAGCACGCACATCACCGAGGACCGGAGCAGCACCCTGCGCCAGGAGGACAACTCCCGGCTGACCATCTCCAGCACGGTGAACGCCTCGCAGAGTTCGTCCAGCAGCACGGAGACGAGCTACAGCTTCCAGAAGCAGGTGACGAACAGCTTCGACTTCAGCACCCCCGCGCCCCAGGGCGGCATCTACGTGGACCCGCTGAACGTGGCCCCGGACCAGGTGGGCGGCCGGATCGTGCAGGCCGCGGCGTAGGCGGTAGAAAAAACGTCATGCGGCCCGGAGCCGGTTTCCCGGTTCCGGGCCGCCGTGTCTGCGGCGAAAGGATTCCGGACTAGGCCGGACGGTCCAGCAGGCCTGAGGCGTTCTGCTCCATGTCCACGAGCCGGTCGGGCGGCAGCTTGCAGATGAGCTTGTCGCTGGAGGCGTCGCGCACCTCCACCTGGATCTGGTCCGTGGTGGTGGACACGGTGAGCTTCAGGTCCACCCCCCGCGCGGTGAGCGCATCCTGGGCCTTGTTCACCAGCTTCTGCGCCTCGTCGCCGCTCATGGCCTGGGCGGCGCTCTTGGCGTCCGCGGGCCGTCCCACCCCCCTGGTTGCGGCCCGGACCTGCGGCTCCAGCGCCGCCGGGGACAACCCTGACGCCGTGGCGTGCATCGCGAGGTTCTGTTCCATGGCCTTGTCCTCCCTGTGCTCCAGGGCTTTCCGTCCTGTTCACCCCTGATATCGGCTATCCCATGAGAAAACTTTAGGCGCGGATACCCGCCAGCCCGCGCCCGTCAACGAACGAGACGCGGACGGCCCGTCCGCGGACCCTTGCTGTGCGGGCACTTCCTCGCAGCAAAATATCGGGGTTACGAAGAGGAAAGATCGCCCTTGCCGGACAGGACCCCGCGCATGGCCGCCTCGGCCCGGGCCAGGTCCGGCAGGAGCGCGCGCCAGAGGGCCGCGGCGGCCGCCGCCCCGCGGGGGTCGGGCCGGGAGCAGGCCCGCTCCAGGCGTCCGGCCAGCCCGGCCAGGCGCAGGGCCCCGGCGGCGCGGGCGGTCTCGCCCAGGTTGCGGGCCAGCCGGGCCGCGGCGCGCAGGTCGTCGCGCTCCAGGCCCATCTCCATCTCGGCCGTGCGCCGGGGCAGGTCCTCCACAAAGGCCCGCATCTGCTCCAGGGCCAGGTCGCGGTCCTGGCCGCAGCGCTCCAGGAGCCCGGCCAGGTCCAGGTCCGGCGCGGACTCCGGGCTGGGCTCGGGCCAGCGCCGCACGGGCCAGTGCAGCCTGCCGGGCAGGCAGATGTCGCGGCGCTTGACGAAGAACTTCCAGTGCCGCTCCAGGGGTTCGAACTCCTCCTCCAGCCCGGCCAGGGACTCGCTGGGCCCCAGGAAGAGCACCCCGCCCTTGCGCAGGGCGAAGTGGAACACGTGCAGGATGCGGTTCTGGACCTCGGGCCGCAGGTAGATGAGCAGGTTGCGGCAGACCACCAGGTCCATGCGCGTGAAGGGCGGGTCCTGGGTCAGGTTGTGCCCGGCGAAGACCACCATGCGCCGCAGCTCGGGCCGCACCCGCAGGCCCCCGGGCTCGACCGTGAACCAGTGGCGGCGCTCCGCCGGAAGGCCCTCGGCGTCGAGGGGGTAGAGGCCCTGGGCGGCCACGGCCAGGGAGCGCTGGTGCACGTCCGTGGCGAAGAGCCGGACCCTGGTCTCGCGGCCGCGCAGCATGGCCGCCTCGCGGAACAGAATGGCCAGGGAATAGACCTCCTCGCCCGTGGCGCAGCCCGGCGCCCAGGCCCGCACCTCGCGCTCGCCCGCGGCCTCCAGCAGCCCGGGGATGACGCGGTCCTCCAGGAAGGCGAAGGCGGCCACGTCCCGGAAAAACGAGGTCACGCCGATGAGCAGGTCGTGGCAGAGCTGGTCCAGCTCGCGGGGCTCGCCCCGGAGCAGGGCGGCGTAGGCCGCCAGGTCCGGGCACTGGCGGATGGCCGCGCGGCGCTCGATGCGGCGGCCCACGGTGGAGGGCTTGTAGGAGCGGAAGTCGATGCCGAAGCGCTCCAGGAGCAGCTCGAACAGGGGCTCCAGCTCCCTGCTGTTCAGGGCCCCGGACCGGTTCGCGGTCCCGCCGCGCTCCAGGGCCGCGGCCAGGGCCTGGGGCATGTCCTGGGGCGCCAGCAGGGAATGGGCCGCGCCCGTGGCCGCGGCCGCCCGGGGCATGCCGTCGAAGGCCGCGCTCTCCGGGGTCTGCACCAGGACCAGGCCCCCGGCCCGGGCCACGGCCTCCGCTCCCCTGGCCCCGTCCGAGCCCGCGCCCGAAAGGATCACGGCCGTGGCCAGCTCGCCCTTCTCCTGGGCCAGGCTCAGGAGAAAGCCGTCGATGGGCAGGGAGGGCCGCTCCGGCGGCAGGGGCCGCAGCCGCAGGCGGCCGCCCTCCAGGCCCGGGGAGCGGCCCGGCGGGGCCACGAGCACGGAGTCCGGCATGAACACGTCCTGGTCACGGGCCAGGCGCACGGGCAGGCTCGTGTACCGGGCCAGGATCTCGGGCAGGGCGCTGGCGCGTTCGGGATCCAGGTGCTGGAGCACCAGGAAGCAGAGCCCGGTGTCCGGCGGCAGGCGGCTGAAGAACAGGCGCAGGGCCTCCAGGCCCCCGGCCGAGGAACCCAGGGCCACGATCCGCGGCCCCCCGTCCGGAATCGCGAGACTCGGGGAATCGTCGGGAACCACGCTGCCCTCCGCTGGTCTAAGAAGAGAAATTCTAGCCTATTGCGGGCGTTCTTGCCAGCTTCGCGGCGCGGGGGCGGCGGGGGAAAAGGGGAACAGGACGCCCCCCGTTCCCGCGGAGCGCCCGGCTTCGCCGGTTCTTCTCCTCCTCCCCCCGCCCGCGCTCCCTTCTCCTGTGAAAGGCGGAGCGCCCGGCCGGGCCGTTCTCTTCCCCCTCCTCCCCAAAAACAACGGGCCCCCTGGGAACGTCCCAAGAGGCCCGCGCTGGAGGATGGGAGGGAACTATCGCAAACTATTCGGCAGTGATCTCGATGCGCCGGGGCTTGATCTGCTCCACCTTGGGCAGGAACAGCTCGAGCACGCCGTTCTTGAGCGTGGCCTTGATGCCGCCGCGGTCCACCAGGTCCGAGAGCGCGATGGTCTGGCGGTACTCGCCGGACCCGAACTGGACCTCCAGGAAGCGCTCCTTCTCCCCGGCCACCACGCCGGTCTTGCCGCTCACGGCCAGCTCGTTCTCGCGCAGGTCCAGGACCAGGTCCTTGCGGTCCACGCCGGGCATGTCCATATAGACCCAGTAGCCGTCGTCGCGCTCCAGGATGTCCGTGGAGGGGCGCAGGACAGGCAGGCTCTTCTCTTCGGGCTTGTTCTCGTTCATGGCGTCCCCCTTTACTTCACGTCGATGCTGACCCGGCGGGGCTTGGTGTCCTCGCTCTTGGGCAGGGTCACGGTGAGGATACCGTTGGCCAAGCTCGCGGTCACCCTGTCGCGCTCCACGGACACGTTGAGCCGCACCACGCGCTGGAAGGCCCCGGCGGGCCGCTCCTGGCGGAAGTACTTGCCCTGCTCGGGCTTGCGCTCGCCCTTGATGAGCAGCGTCTTGTCCGCCAGGGTGATCTCCAGGTCGTTCATCTCCACACCCGGGATCTCGGCGCGCACGTAGAGATTCTCGTCGTCCTCGCTGAAGTTCAGCGGCGGATAGGCCATGCGGCGGTCGCCGTAGGCCGGCCGGAGAAACTCCTCCACGAGCCGGTCGAAACGATCCGGAAAAGTGTAAAAAGTATTGAAGTCGAGCACCATGCGGGACCTCCTTCGTGTTCTTGGTGCGGAAAAAATAGACACGCCGCGGGGGTTGTCAACACCCCTGGGGAAAGGAGCCGGGCCCCTTTTGGGGAAAGGCCGGGGCTAGGGCCGGTCGCTGCCGCTCCGATCGCCGTGCTGGAGCAGGACCCGGGCCAGGAAGCGCTGGGAGTGGTAGAAGGAGAAGAACTTCATGAGCATCTGGAGCGAGAAGCGCCTGGTCACGCCCTGGAGCCGCAGCTCGTGGAGCCGGGTGTGGGCCGCGTCCAGGGCCTCGGCCAGGGCCACGGCGTCCGGCGGATCCCCCCGGCCGATGGCCGTGAGCCCGGCCTGCACCGCCGCGCACAGGGCCCGCAGCTCGGGCTCCATGAGGATGTCGTAGCCCTGGTCCTGGGCGTCGTTCAGGGAATGGAGCATGGCCCGCACATGCGGCAGACAGGTCTCCAGGGTGTGCACCTGGAGGCCCAGGGCGGCCGTGTCGTCGTGGTAGAGCAGCCGCTCGTGCTTGAGCACGCTGGCCAGCAGCTCGCGGTCCTTGGCCGCGTCGCGCTCCAGCCGGTCCAGCAGCCCGGAGCGCAGGCCGCTCTGGCGGTGCAGGAAGGCCTCCATGGTCTCGGCGTAGAGCCCGGCCAGGGCCGTGAACTGCTGGCGCAGCCGGGCGCGCAGCGCGTCGCCCGCGCGCTGGGGCCAGAGCGTCACGCTCACCGCGAAGGAGCAGGCCACGCCCACCGCGATCTCCAGCACCCGCTCCATGCCGAAGAGCAGGCGGCGCTCCTGGCCCAGGCTGGCCAGGAACACGATGGACGCGGTGATGGCCGCCATGCGCGAGCGCGCGTCGTAGCGCGTCATGTAGGCGCAGAAGGCCACGGCCAGGAACAGGGCCAGCATGTTCAGCGCCGGGGTGTCCGGGAAGACGAGGATGGCGGCGGCCGCGATGACCGCGCCCATGGCCGTGCCCGTGAGCCGGTAGAGGCCCATGTGGATGGAGTCGGCCACGGACATCTGCATGACGATGACCGCGGTGATGGGCGCCCAGTAGGGATAGGCCAGCCCGATCCACTGCGCGGCCAGGTAGGAGAGCACCGTGGCCAGGCCGGTCTTCACGCCGTGGCGCACGTGGGACACGGTGGAGTCGAAGGAATCGTGGCTCATGCTTTCTTCCTACACCAGGATCAGGGGAAACGCTCCAGCCTTGCGCCGGGCCGCCACGAAAAAGCGGGAAGCCCGCCCCGGCGTGGAGTGAACCTGCGCAAGGGTCCGGCCCTGTCCGCCGCAACGCGGGCGGGATGGGGCGTGCGGCCCCCCGCTAGTAGCTGTAGGCCACGGACAGGGACCCGAACACGTGCCCGCCGCCCGGCTGGCCCACGTATTCCTGGGTGCGGTAGGCCTGGGTGTAGGTCACGGAGAAGTCGCCCAGGGTCACGGCCGCGCCGGCCATGAGGTCGGCCACCAGGGGCTCCTTGTCCACGTGGCGGCTGTGCTGCCAGGTGTTGCCGTCCAGGAAGATGTCCCGGGCCACGGCCCGGCCGTCCGTGCCCGCGAACACGTGCGCGCCCCACCAGCGCGAGGACTGGAGCCGCTCGCTGCCCACGGCCACGGGCGCGCTCACGCCCGAGCCCGGGCCGATGAGGGCCGTGCCGAAGTCCGCGGGCAGGTTCAGGCCGAAGCGCACCTCGCCGCCCACGTTGGCGTAGGTGGCCACGTTGCCCGCCGTGACCCCGGCGTGCGGGATCACGTCCAGGCCCAGGCCCGAGGGCAGGTCCAGGGCCATGAAGCGCCAGTTGCGCTGCCAGGTGAGCATGAGCCCGGGCTCGTCGTGGAGCTGGTGGCTCCAGCCGTCGGAGCGGCGCGAGCCGATGGCGTTGTGGAAGTTGTTCTGCACCTGCTCGCCCAGGGCCGAGGGGCCCACGATGCCGAGCGTCAGCTCCAGGGTGTCCAGGGCGCGCTCGTCCTTGGAGTGCAGGGCCAGCGAGGTGTAGAGCCAGCCCGCGTAGGGCCGCTGGTTGTCGGGCGGGTTGTCGGAATACACGTCGCGCGGGGTGTAGATGCTCTGGCCCAGGGACAGGGCCACGGAGCGCTGGCGCGAGGTGTCGTAGAGCTGCGGGAAGCCCGAGAGCCAGGGGTCCAGGTGCTCCAGCAGGCTTTTGACCCACTGGGGCCGGTCCGGCTCGTCGCGGCCCGGGGTCAGGTCCGGCGAGACCCAGGTGAACTTGGCCCCGTTGGTGTACTCCTCGTCCGTGCCGCCCAGGAACTTGTCGTTCTCCATGGAGGTGATGAAGGTGGCGCTGTCGCGCGAATTGCGGGCGAGCCGGTCCTGGGCCGGGGCCTGGGCTGCGGCCAGCAGGACCAGGACGATGGCGAGAAAGATACGGTTCATGGGCGCTCCCGGGCTTTGGCTATCCCGGAAGCGGCCCCAGGTCAAGACGGCTACTTGCCGCCCGAGAGGTCGGTGTTGCCGGTGAGCACGAGCGCGCTCTGGCGCGAGAGGTTCTTGATGGTCCAGGTGTCGCGGCCCAGGCGGCGCACCTCCACCCGGTCCCCGGCCTGGAGGCCGGACAGGCCCTTGAGGGCCAGGGGCGCGGGGTCCGTGACGGTGAGCAGGAAGCTCTCGCCCTCGGGCACCTCGGCCGGGCCGCGGTCCGCCACGCCGCCCAGCACGGGCAGTTCCACGGCCTCGGCAGCGTGCAGCGGCAGGGCCAGGAGCCAGAAGGCCAGGGCCAGGATGACGAACCGTTTGACGCGCACAGACTCCTCCCGGACGGCCAGGGCCGCCCCTGAGGCTTTGAGCAATGCCTGTGCCAAAATCGATTCCCCGTATATCCGGGCGGTTGGTTCCAGGGACCCGTTGCGCGGCCGGGGCAGGATTGCCCACTTTGGTCCACAGGTGCGCAAAATACGTACAGGCTGGAGGTATTTCGTTCCAGTTCTGTGACGGCCCTTTACACCCTTGAGAAATCGGGCATATTGCGAGCATGCGGCCCCTGCCCTCTGCCGGGCGGGCATAAGGAGGCGACATGGCGTTTTTGGGGAACATGCGCATCGGGTTCCGTTTGGGGGGCGGTTTTTTCCTCGTGGTGGCGGCCTTCGCCGGGGTGGCCCTCTTCCAGGTCCTGGCCATGGACCGGCTGGGCGGCCTGGCCGCCCAGGTGGAGGACCGGGCCAAGGACGCCCAGATCCTGGGCGAGGTGGACTCGCGCTACGAGGCCCTCTCCACCCTGGCGGCCGAGCTTCTGGCCGGGGTCGAGCCCGCCAAGATCCGCGACGCCCTGGTGCGTTGCCGGGCCGAGGCCGCCGAGCACTGCGCCGAGGTGGAGCGCATCGCGGACAGCGACGAGGAAAAGGCCCAGGCCGTGATCCTGCGGCGCAACTACCTGTCCTACGTGGATCTGCTGCAGAACCGGCTTGTGCCCCTGGTGGAGTCCGCGGGCCCGGCCGGTCCGGACCGCGCCGCCCTGGCCGCCCTGTTCTCCAGCCTGGCCACCCTGCGCGAGGCGGGCATGAGCGCCCTGGACCGCATCCTCGTGAGCACCGTGAACGACCGCGAGCGGGCCGCTGCCGACGCCGTGCGCATCAAGAACGTCAACGTGGGCCTGGCCCGCTGGCTGTCCCTGGCCGGGGTGCTCCTGGCCCTGGCCGTGGCCGTGGTCATGACTCTCGGCATCACGCGGCCGCTCAAGAAGGCCCTGACCTTCGCCCGGGCCATCGCCCGGGGCGACCTCTCGGCCCGCCTGGACGTGCGCCAGAACGACGAGACCGGCCAGACCTGCGCGGCCGTGGCCTCCATCGGCGAGAGCCTGACCGCCGTGCTGGCCGAGTTCGACGCCCAGGTCCGCTCCGTGGAGACCGGCCGCCTGGACCGCGAGGCCGACGCCTCCCGCTTCGAGGGGGCCTTCGCCGACATCATCCGCGGCGGGGACAAGCTTTCCAAGGTCCTGGCCGGGTACCTGGAGGCCATGCCCCTGCCGGTGCTGACCCTGGACCGCGACTTCAACATCCTCTACATGAACGCCGCGGGCCGCGGCCTGGCGAAAAAGGACATGGCCGCCCTGCGCCGCATGAAGTGCCACGACCTGTTCCAGACCGGCGACTGCAGGACCAAGAACTGCGCCTGCGGCCGGGCCATGGACCAAGGCCGCCTGAGCACCTCCGAGACCGTGGCCCGGGGCACGGGCGCGGACCTGGACATCGTCTATTCCGGCGCGCCCATCACGGACCGCGAGGGCCGGATCGTGGGCGCCTTCGAGGTCATCACGGACATGACCGCGGTCAAGGCGGCCCAGCGCAAGATCGAGGCCCTGGCCCAGGAGGCGGGCCGCATCTCCACCACCCTGGCCGAGGCCGCGGACGAGCTGTCGGCCCAGGTGGCCCAGGCGGGCAAGGGCGCGGAGATCCAGCGCGAACGCGCGGGCGAGACCGCCACGGCCATGACCGAGATGAACTCCACGGTCATGGAGGTGGCCAGGAACGCCTCGGACGCCGCAGGCAGCGCCGAGACCGCCAGGGAACGCGCCGGGTCCGGGGCCGAGGTGGTGACCCAGGCCATCGCGGCCATCGAGGAGGTCCAGCGCATCACCGCCCTGCTCACCGGCAACATGGACGGCCTGGGCAAGCAGGTGGAGGGCATCGGCCGGATCATGACCACCATCAACGACATCGCGGACCAGACCAACCTCCTGGCGCTCAACGCGGCCATCGAGGCGGCGCGCGCGGGCGACGCGGGCCGGGGCTTCGCCGTGGTGGCCGACGAGGTGCGCAAGCTGGCCGAAAAGACCATGACCGCCACCCAGGAGGTGGGCCAGGCCATCGCGGGCATCCAGGAGATGACCCGCCAGAGCGTGGAGGCCACGGGCCGCTCGGCCGAGGCCGTGTCGCGCAGCACCGGGCTGGCCCACAGCTCGGGCCAGGCCCTGCGCGAGATCGTGAGCATGAGCGAGTCCACCTCGGACCAGGTGCGGGCCATCGCCGCGGCCAGCGAACAGCAGTCCGCCGCGGCCGAGGAGATCAGCCGGGCCACCGAGGAGATCAACACCGTGGCCCAGGAGACCACCCAGGCCATGGAGCGCGCGGGCCGGGCCATCGCCGGGCTCACGGGCATGGCCCGGGAGCTCGAGGCGCTCATCGCCCGCATGCAGGGGGCCTAGCAGGCCGCCCGGAAGCAGGGGGGTGAGAAATCCCGCGCCGCCCTTGACATTGCCGCGCCGGGCGTGGATGAATGGGCGGCAGGAGGGGCCGGATGGCGGAATATCCGGAAATCCTGGGCGTCTATTCCCTGCGCCAGGCCAGCGAGATCGGCGCGGGCGCCACGGCCACCAAGCGCGAGCAGCTGACCTACTGGTACGTGCGCCGCACCGCGCCGGACAAGTACGACGTGCAGCCGCTCAACGCCGCGCACGTGCCCTCGGGCCTGCGCAAGGAGATCAGCGAGGTGGAGCTGCTCACCGGCTACACGCCCGAGCCCACCTTCTACCGCACCTTCACGGTTCCGGCCCTGGACTCCCTGGCCCGCAAGGTGGCCAAGGGCGAGGCCATGCTGGCCAAGGGCGACACGGACGAGGCCGAGCGCCAGTTCCTCAAGGCCCTCATGCTCGACGACGCCAACGTGCAGGCCAACTACGGCCTGGGCGAGGTCTATTCCGAGAAAAAGGACTTCGACAAGCTCAAGCGCGTCATGCACACGCTCCTGGGCCAGGACGAGGCCTTCGGCCAGGAGCACCGCGAGCGCTTCAACTCCTTCGGCATCAGCTTGCGCAAGAACAAGCACTACGACGACTCGGTGCTGTACTACACCCGCGCCCTGGAGCTGAACGCGGGCGACGAGAACGTGCACTTCAACATGGCCCGGGTGCTGTTCGAAAAGGGCGAGCTGGAGCAGTGCCTCCAGCACCTGAACATCGCCCTGGCCGTGAACCCGGACTTTGCCGAGGCCCGCAAGTTTTTGGCCTTCGTGGAAAAGAAGATGGGCAAGGCGGCCAAACCCGCGCCCGCCCAAGCGCCCAAGACCGAGCCCAAGACCGAGGAGGCCAAGCCCGAGGCCAAGGACAAGCCCGAGGCCGAGCACGGGGATGCCAAGGAATAGCGGAACGCGGAAAGCGAAGAGGAAAAAGAAAGGGAGCGGCCCAGCGGCTGCTCCCTTTTGTTTTGTGGGTCAGAGGCGGGAAAGGGGCTAGCGCGTGAATTTCTTGCGAAGCTCGGCCAGCACGGTTTCCAGGAACGCGTCCGTGACCCGGCCCGCGCGCCTCCGGATGATGCGGACGTCCAGGGTGGCCAGGCGCACGGGCCGCACAAAGCTGGGGTCGTGCTCCAGCTCCCCTTCGGTCAGATCGCCCCGGGTGAGGGGAATGCAGACGTCGAACGCGGAGTGCTTCTTGGTGATCATGCAGGCGATGACATCGTCGCCAAAAACCTTGGCCACCAGAAGGACGGGGCGGTCCTGGGCTCCGGTCATGTCGGTCCTGGGCATGTCGGCCCAGACCACGTCGCCCACCGCGTAGTCCATGCGCTATTCGTGCAGACGGTTCAGGGCCGGGGCCGAGGCCGTGGTGCACAAGGCCGAGAGCTCGCGGGCCTCGTCGCGCGCCGCGAGATATTCGGCATACAGCGGGTGTTGTTTGCCCGTGAGCCGCTTCCAGGCCTGGGCCTGCTCCAGGAACAGGGCCTCGTCGCCCTTGTTGAAGGCGATTGTGACGAGCATATCCAACCCACGCAGGTCGCTCGGATTCTCTTGCATGTAGGGGAACACAAGCGCCCAGGCCTGATCCGGCAGACCAGCTCGCGCCAGTGAAGTCCCATAGTTCAGCAGAAGCACTGGATCACCGGAAAGAAGATGCATGGATTTCTTGTGGTACTCGTGCATCTTCTTGATGCTGCCGCGGGCCGCGGCAATGGAGCCCAGGGCGGACAGGCTGTGCGCAAGGTTCTGATGTTCAAGCCCCAGGGCCTGCTTTTCCAGCTCGATCAAGCGGCGAATCCGGGTGAACTCGTCAAGCTGCTGCTCGGCGAGTGTGTTCAATTCGCGGATGATCGCGTTGAAGGTTTCCAGATAGGCCGGAACGGGCTGGGCCATGGCCGCTCCTTTTGAGGGCACGCGGTCGAAATTGCCGCCTGATTCCCTTGTAGCGAAAAGCGCGCCACAAGGGCAAGGCAAAAGCGGCGCAGGACATGCAGCTTTAGCCCCCGCCCTGCGCCGTGTCAATCCAGCCGGGCCAGGGCCGGGGTTTTCGCCCCCGCGCTGCTAGAGGAACGCCGCCAGGGTGCGCTCGAACTGGCCGTCGAACGAGACCATGAGCGCGTGGAGCTCCGTGGGCTGCATGACCAGCTCGTCCCAGGCCGCGGGGTTCAGGTCCGGCACCGCGTACATGCCGCCGTCGGCGATGCCCACGGCGTTGGCCATGATGTCCGCCAGGTGCTGGATGGACGCGGTCCGGGGGTCGGGCGCGGCCATGGGGTCGTGGTGGCCGCTGATGGCCCCGGCCATGGCCTCCGGGAACCGCCACTCGGCCAGCAGCGCGCGGCTCACGTCGGTGTGGTCGAATTCCAGGAGGATGCGCTCGGCCTCGTACAGGGGCAGGAAGTTCTCGCGGGCGTGGATCATGACCTCGGTGCTGGCGTAGGGCAGTTTCTTGAAGAGCAGGAGGCGCCCCACGTCGTGCAGCAGCCCGGCGGTGAAGCAGCGCTCCGGCGGCAGGCCCTGGCGCTTGGCCAGAAGCATGGCCAGCACCGCGCAGGTGATGGAGTGCCGCCAGAAGGTCTCCATGTCGATGAGCTCGGCCGGGATGTCCTTGAAGTAGTTGATGGCCGTGATGCCGAGCGCCAGGGTGGCCAGCTCGTCGGTGCCCACCAGGGTCACGGCCCGGGCCACGGAGTCCACGGGCGTGACCGGGGCGTAGATGGGGCTGTTCACCAGGCGCAGGAGCTTGGCCGAAAGCCCCACGTCGCCGGAGATGAGGTCCGCGATGCGCCTGGCCGAGGAGGTGGGCGAGTCGAGCATCTCCTTGAGCCGGAAATAGAGGTCCGGGAAGCTGGCCAGCTCGGTCTCGTGCCTGACGATCTCCTTGGCCGAGGCCTGGTCCGGGCCGAACACGTCCGAGAGGTGCTCCACGCTGCGGGCCTGGCGCGTGTCCAGGTCCGGCAGGACCCAGCCCTGCTCGGCCCGCTTGAGCACCCGCTCGGCCGCGATCTCGAAGAGCGCCTGCATGGCCGGATGGTCCGGGTTCACGTAGAGGAAGAAGCTGCGGGCGTATTCCGCGGCATGGTCCAGGGTGATGCGGGCCGTGGGCTCCGTCACCTCCACGGCGTCCACGCCCAGGGTCCTGAGCACCTGCACGTGCCAGGGCTCCAGCGCGGCCCCGGCCGTGAACAGCACGCGGCCGTCCCTGGAGAGGACCTCCGTGGCCAGGACCATGCCCGGCTTGAGCGCGCTCGTGGCGATCCGGGGCATCCCCTACTCCTTCCTGTAGGCCATGGCGCCCGGGATGAACTTGGGGCGGAAGGCCGTGGAAATCTTGTGCAGGGTTTCGGAGTGGCCGAGGAGCAGGTAGCCGCCGGGCAGGAGGTTGTCGTAGAAGGCCCGGGCCACCTTGGTGCGCATGGCGTCGTCGAAGTAGATGATGACGTTGCGGCAGAACACGATCTGGGACTTGGGCACGCGGCGCACGGCCGCGTCGTCGTTCAGGTTCATCTGCTGGAAGCCGACCATGCGCGCGATCTCGGGCTTGACCTTCCACTGCGCGCCCGCCGGGATGAAGTACTTCTTCTTCTGCTCCTCGGTGGTGGTCTTGAAGGCGTAGTCGCCGTAGGTGGCCTCCTTGGCCTTGGCGATCATGGCCGGCGAGAGGTCCACGGCCGTGGTGGACACCTTCCACTTGGGCAGCTCCAGGCCCAGGGACTCGGCGATGAGCATGGCCAGGGTGTAGGGCTCCTCGCCCGAGGAGCAGCCCGCGGACCAGATGGAAAGCTCCAGCCTGCCCTTCTTGCGCTGCTCGGCCAGGACCTCGGCCAGGATGACCTTCTGGAAGCTTTCCAGCTGCTTGATGTCGCGGAAGAAGCTCGTCTCGTTGGTGGTGACGATCTCCCAGAGGGTCTTCATCTCCTCGCCCGCCCGGGGGTCGAACTTGAGGAGCTTCACGTACTCGTCGAAGCTCTTGAGCCCCAGGGTGGCCAGCCGCTTGTGGAAGCGGTTCTCGAAGAGATACTTGCGCTTCTCGTCCACCCAGATGCCCGAGCGCTGGTAGATGAAGTCGCGCAGATCCTTGAACTCGGCGTCCGAGATCGGCGTGGCTGCACGCAGGGTTATGGCGCTGGAGAAAAGGGTCATGGGCGCAGGGCCTCGGGTTTCCTCGTATTTTTCCGTGGGCGGTCCGATGCGGACTCCACGACTCCACATTACCACGGCCCGGGAAAAAAAGTCGAGGCCCGGCAAATCATTATAAATGGCGGGGCTTCCTGGGCTTCCGCGAAAACACGGGCAAGGCCGAATCATTCCGGGCTGTTGGACCGGGAGGGGAGAAGCGGTGCCCCTCCCCCGCCCTGCTACGGACGGGCCGCAGGCCCCCACCACGTGCGCATGCGGCAGAATTCGCCGCCCTCGCCCTTGGTCAGGCAGTGCAGGAAGCCGTCCTCGGCCGGGGCCGTGTGCGAGGCCACGGCGTCGCCCAGCAGGCACTCGGCCCGGAAGGCGATGTCGGCCTGGACCAGGCTCAGGTCCGCGGCCTCGGGCGGCAGGGACTCCAGGCACCACTCCGGGAAGCGGGCGTTGTTCACGTGGCCGTTGATGTCCAGGTCCGCGCGGCGCACCAGGATGGGCTCGCCCGCGTCCTGGGGCTTGAGCCGCGGCACGGTCTTGGACGGGAACTCCAGGGCCGGGGCGGGCGTGGTATCCCAGAGCCCGTCCAGGAAACCCGGCAGGGCCGCCAGCTTGCGCGTGGAGAGGTCCAGCACCACCCAGGCGCTGGCCGCGCGCATGATCTCGCTCCCGTCCTGGCCGAAGATCAGGAAGTCGCGGCGCGTGGCGTACTGGTCGCGGGCGTGGGGCCAGGTGCGCAGCCGGATGCGCTCGCCCAGGGCCGGGAAGCGTTCGGCCCGCAGGCAGAGCCGCGAGAGGACCCAGGCGAAGCCCCGCTCCAGCAGGTCCGGGGCCGAGACGTGCAGGGCCGCGGCGTGCATGCCCGCGGTTTCCTGCAAGAGGTCGAAGAGCGCGGGCAGGGTGGCCCTGGGGCCGCCCCCGCCGGTGTGATAGACGCGGATGCGGAACTCTTCCTCGTGGATCAGGCGCGGCGCGTTCATGGGGCACGACACTAGGCCCGGCCAAGGGCCAAGGCAACCCCCGGTCCGGAGCAATCTTCACAGAAAAACCGATGATGTAACACGCCGGGGCGTTGTGCGGTCCCCTCCTTCCAGGGTAGAGAAAGCCGGGCCGGAATCGCGTCCGGCCGGGGGGAACCATGATGCGCCGCATCCTGCTCGCAGATCCGGATCCCGTGTCCCGTGACTATCTGCTCTGCCTTCTGGAGATCTTCGGCGCGTGCCGGGCCGAGGCCCGGGCCGAGGCAGCCCTGGACGCCTTCTGCACGGCGCTGGACCGGGGCGAGCCATTCAACGCGGTCCTGGTGAGCCGGGACCTGGATCTGGCCGACGGACGGCCCCTGGCCCGGGCCATGGCCGAAATCCGCCGCCGCGACGGCCCGGACTGGGAACGCCCCAGGCTCCTGCTGGTCTCCGATCCCTCGCCGGCCGCCTGCCAGACCGACCTCATCGAGACCCTGGGCGTGGACGCGGTGCTCGAAAAACCCGTCACCCGCCGCCAGATCATGGACACCCTCTCGCTCCTGGGCGTGACCCGCTAGGCCCTGCGGAACAAAGACGACGGCCCGGATGGCCGCCCCGCGGGAACGGGGGGCGGGCGCTTCCCGCCTCCTTACGCGCTGCCGGTGCAGCGCCGCAGGTCCTGCTCGATGCGGCCGCGCAGGCCGCGGCCGGGCCGGCCCCGCCGGTCCGCCAGGCTCAGCGCGATGCGGAAGCAGACCGCGGCCTCGGCCTCCTGGCCCGCCTGCAGGAAGATGAGCCCCATGTTGTGCTTGGACCAGGACTCCAGCATGGGCCGTCCGATTTCCCGGGCCAGGCGCAAGGCGTTGGCCAGCAGGAGCAGGGCCTGCTCCTTCCCGCCGTCGCGGCTCACGCGCAGGGCCAGACGGTTGTAGCTGACGATGGCCTGAAGTTCCGGCATGGCCGTCCTCCTTTCAGCCCGCGGCTCCCAGGATGGCCTGCATGGCCGAATCCAGCTCGCGGGCCAGGGTCTTGCGGCAGTTGCCCTCCACCACGCGGTAGAGGCGGCAGTCCCGCCCGGCGCGTTCGCGGATCAGGCGCAGGGCCGTGTAGTAGTGGTCCTGGGCCTCTTCGCGGCGGCCGAAGCAATGGAGCATGACCCCGAGATTGTTGTGAATCCTTCCTTCCAGCACGGTCAATCCGCCCAGGGCGCGCACCAGGTCCAGGGCGTCGCGGGTCATGCGCTCGCCCAGGGGGCCCTGGCCGCTCTCAAAGGCCCGCATACCGCCCCGACAGAGGCCGGCCACGCGGCGCAGGGCGCGGCAGCGTTCGCGGCGGGCCTCATCAGACATGGGCGGCCACCCCTTCGGCCCAGGCCGCCACGTCGCCGCGCTCGGGTTCGCCGTCGATCTTGAGCGAGCCCGCCACCACCAGGGCGCCCAGGTCGAAGAGTTTCTCCTCGATGGCGTCCACGGCCCCGCAGAAATGGGGGTAGGCGGAGTCGCCGCAGCCGAAGACCGCGGTCTTGCAACCCTTGAGCCCGGCGGTCTCCAGGGCCTCGTAAACCGGGATGAAGTCGTCCTGGAGCTCCACGTCGTCGTCGCCCCAGGTGGACGAGCCCAGGAGCACGAGGTCGAAGCCCTGGGCCATGTCCTCCACGGCCACGTCCGCGGCGTTGCGCAGTTCGGTGTCGATGCCCTTGGCGCGGAGGGTGTCCGCGATCCAGCCGGCTGCGGTTTCGGTGTTGCCGGTGGTGGAGCCGTAAACGATGAGGGCCTTGGTCATGAAAAGCTCCTTGGTTGGGGTCCTGGAGCGGCCGCCGCGCGGCCGTGGTTGTCTTGATATTGAAAATCAATCTCAAATGCAAGGGGCAGCAACAGAATCCCCTCAAAAAAATAGAAACTTTCGTTCTTACAGAGTGTTAAATGGCCTAGCAGGTTCCCGCCCAGCAACGTCCGGCCGCAGCTTCGCGGCTGCTAGGTAGGAGGAATGTAGATGTGGGTCAGCGCTTATTCTCTGGCACAGCGTCCAGCGCCTGTTTAATTAGCCGTTGGCGGATTGACGTGAGTTGTTCAATCCCAAGCATAGAACGCAGATAATCTTTAAGCTTTTCGATCGACCACTCTTGGTTTTTTGTGCGCTCTTCTTGATCGTCATCAATGGACAACAACTCTCTAAATATAGCAAACATTCTAGCTACAACTTTTGGCCTTTCCGGATCATTTGTACCGCTTAGCGCTTTCGACAAATATGAATCGGCACCAATTTTGCGAATCGCTTTTTCAAAATTATTCAGGTTATTAATAATGTCTTTTGTAAGCCATGCTGAATAATTATTTTTAAGCTCTGCTAGTTTGATAGCATGGCCCATGGCTTCAGGTGTTGGCCCTTCACGAAATAAAGTATCTACAGTGCGATCCACTTCAACCATATATTGCTCACAAAATTCTGCATGCTTATCAAATGCTCTACTGGCCATATGGGAGGCAGCTCCAAGACTAAATGCCTGTTGCTGGTGACTCAAAATAAGTTGGCGGTCAAATGCAACTTGGTCTCGAAATACCTGAACAATCGCTGCGAATAGTGCCCCAATCGCAGGAACGGCGGCGAGTTGCCGAATTATACTATCTGCTGGGACAACAACTCCAGTGACTATCGATCCAATAAATACCAACAATGATATTATATAAATCCAGTATCTGCACATCATTGTTGCTCATTAACCATTGTTGGCAAGTTTTTCAACCACAGTGCCCATAATCTCTGGGCGATGGGGCAATCTTCACAACCATCTACGTGTGGGACAGCTCCACGAGCAGGGTCTGGAATTCCGCGCCGAGCATATCCAGCTCCCGGGCCACGGCGGCGCGGTCCCCGGCCTGGGCCGCGTTGTGCAGGGCCAGGGCGCGCCGGGCGCAGCGCGGGGCGCCCATGCCCGCGGCCGTGCCCTTGAGGGTGTGGGCGTGCAGGGCCAGGGCCGCGTCGTCCCCGGCCTCCAGGGCGGCCTGGGCCAGGCGCAGGCGGCGGTCCATCTCCTGGAGCGAGAACTCCAGCACCGAGGCGAAGGCGCTCTCGTCCAGGTCCATGGCCTTGCGCGCGGCCTCGCGGTCCAGCACGGGCAGATCCTCGCCCGGGCCGGGCTCGGCGGGCATCGCGGCGGCCTGGGCCAGGCGGCCGGTCTCGCGCTCGCCCCGGGCCAGGCGCAGCAGGAGCCGGATCAGGTCCGGGTAGTTGGCGGGCTTGACCACGTAGCCGTCCATGCCCGCCTCCAGGCAGCGGTCGCGCAGCTCGGCCAGGGCGTGGGCGGTCATGGCCACGATGGGGATGAGCGGGTCCAGGGGGCGGCCGAAGCGCGCGTCCCCGGCCCGGATGCGGCGGGTGACCTCCAGACCGTCCATGCCCGGCATCTCCAGGTCCATGAGCACGGCGTCGAAGCGCTCGCGCGCCAGGAGCTTGAGGGCCTCGACCCCGTCCTGGGCCGCCACCATCTCGTGGCCCATATGGGCCAGGTGCAGGGCGGCCACCTTCACGTTCACGGGGTTGTCCTCCACCAGGAGGATCTTGAGCCTGCCTTCCCCGGCCGTGCTCTCGCCGTCCCGGGGCTCCGGCTCCGGGGCCAGGCGCTGGTCCCCGGGCTCCAGCACGAGATTGAAGAAGAAGGTGCTGCCCTGGCCGGGCGCGGACTCCACGCCGATGCTCCCGCCCATGAGCTCCACCAGGCGGCGGCAGATGGCCAGGCCCAGGCCCGTGCCGCCGTAGCGTCGGCTGATGGAGCCCTCGGCCTGGGTGAACTGCTCGAAGACCGTGTCCGCCTTGTCCGCCGGGATGCCGATGCCCGAATCCCGCACCAGCACGCGCGCGCCCACCTTGCCGGGACGGCCCGGGTCCACGGGCCGCACCTCCACCCGCACGAAGCCCTGCTCCGTGAACTTGAGGGCGTTGCCCAAAAGGTTCACCAGCACCTGGCGCAGCCGGTTGGGGTCGCCCAGCACGAAGCGCGGCGCGGCCGGGTCGATCTCCGTGGAAAGCTCCAGCCCGCGCTGCCGGGCCTGGAAGGAGAAGGTGCGCGCCGCGGACTCCACGGCCTCGTGCAGGTCGAAGTGGACCCGTTCCAGCACGAGCTTGCCCGCCTCGATCTTGGAGAAGTCCAGGAGGTCGGTGACGATGGTCAGCAGGTGGCGGGCCGAGTCCGAGGCCGTGACCAGGCAATCGCGGCGCGCCGGGTCCAGCTCCCCGGCCGAGGCCAGATCGACCATGCCGATGACCGCGGAAAGCGGGGTGCGTATCTCGTGGCTCATGCTGGCCAGAAACGCGCTCTTGGCCCGGCTGGCCTCCTCGGCCTGGGACTTGGCGGCCAGGAGGTCGCGCTCCATGGCCACGCGGCGGGTCACGTCCGAGGTGAAGAAGAGGATGGCCGGGCGGCCGTCCCACTCGATGCGCACCAGGTGGATCTCCAGCCAGCGCTGGCTGCCGCTGCGGTTGTAGGCCCGGGTGGAGACGTCCGCGGCGGGCAGATCCCCGTTCAGGACCCGGATGGAGAGGTCGGCCAGGGCCGGGCGGTCCGCCGGGTGGATGAAGCCCAGGGCCTCGCGGCCCAGCAGCTGGCCGGTCTCGTAGCCCGAGCGGCGGACCAGCGGCGGGTTGGCGTAGCGCAGGATGCCGTCCTGCATGACGCCCACGCCCTCGTTGGTGTTCTCCACCAGCAGGCGGTAGCGTTCCTCGCTCTTGCGCAGGGCGGCCTCGGCGCGCTTGCGCTCGGTGATGTCGTCAAAGGCGAAGAGCGCGGCCTCCTCGCCCCGGTAGTCCATGAGCGTGGCCGAGATGGAGGCCGTGCGGCCCCAGACCCCGGGGCGGCCCATCTCGGCCTCGAAGCCCTGCACCCGGCCCTGGCCCCGCAGCCGGCGGAAAAGCTCGTCGCGGCGCGCAGGGTCCGCGTAGTAGCTGCCGCCCCCCGAGCCCAGGAGCTCCTCGGGCCTCAGGTCCAGGGCCAGTCCCGCCGCGCGGTTGGCGAAGAGCACCACGCCGTCCTTCAGGCGCGAGAGCACCAGGGGCAGGGGCGCGGCGTCCAGGGCCCGGCGCAGGAGGTCCTCGGCCAGGGCCAGCTCCTCGCGCTCCCGGCTCAGGATGCGCACGCGGTCCGTGAGGGCCAGGGCCAGGATCACGGCCTCGCAGGCCGTGGCCCCCTGCAGGAAGAAGCCGGAAAACGGGGCGAGCGGCAGGAGTTTCAGGTGGATGAGGCCGTGGACCACGGAGCCCAGGCCCATGACCACCCAGGCCGCCACATAGAAACGCGCGGGCCGGAAGCCCCGGCGCAGCACGAGCACGCCGCTCCAGAGCGCCACCAGCGGGGCCAGGAAGGCGAACAGGGCGTAGTAGCGCGTGATCAGGCGCGGCGGCAGGGCCGGGGTCAGGGCCATGGCCGCCATGGTGAGCAGGATGACCAGCACCAGGACGCGGTCGGCCGCGGGCGCGATCCTGGCCGTGAACAGGAAGGCGCGCGCGAACTGGGCCGCGCAGAGGATGAACGCGCCCATGAGCAGGAGCCGGGCCATGGCTTCGGCCTCGGAGCGGCCCTCGAAGACCGGGTGCAGGAGGTGGCCGTTGTAGGCCAGGAAGTAGGCGGTCAGGAAGAAGACGTAGAGCAGGTACCAGGCGTGGCTCTTGTCCCGCAGGCTCAGGTAGAAGAGCAGGTTCAGGCCGAGCATGGCCAGCATCACGCCGTAATAGACGCCCTGGCCCAGGGAGCGCCGCTGGACCTTGGCGGCGTAGGCCGACTCGGTCAGGACCTCGGCGGGCAGGAAGAGGACCGAGGCGGATTCCACCCGCAGGTAGCAGACCGCCGGGACGGGCAGGTCCCGCGGCAGGACGAAGTGGTTGTCCGGCTGGACCGGGCCGGCGGCCGCCACCGCGCCGGGGTCGCCCGCGGCCTG
>Ga0067045_1027843_pt1 | contig 55655 bp, 47 predicted proteins | sample TerdegcTABiofilm_FD_59184 | JGI IMG/M metagenome (GOLD analysis project Ga0067045, IMG submission 59184) | Combined Assembly of (Gp0054472, Gp0054536) Wastewater bioreactor microbial communities from Singapore -Terephthalate degrading...
AACAGGATACACCATACTCACCAGGGTATCGATTCTGCCCCCCAAGGGAAGGATACCTAAATTCCTAAAGAAGATTATCTGCAGAAGCAAACCCACCCAAAAAGCAGGAAGGGAGACTCCACCCAGAGCAAAGAGCCTCCCGGCATGATCCAGAAGCGTGTTCTCCCTCTGGGCCGAAACCTTTCCCAGGGTTATCCCAAGGAACAGGGCAATACCCATGGCAAAGAACATCAATTCCAACGAGGCAGGTAGATACTCCAGAATGCTTCTTGCCACCGGCTGATGGGTGCTTATGGAGGTTCCCAGATCTCCCTGGAGGAGGTCCCTAAGGTAGTAAAAATATTGTACAAGCAAAGGTTTATCCAACCCCATCTTCTGCCGGATCATCTCTATCTGTTCCGGTCTGGGACGGGGCCCAAGATAGGTTGCCGCAGGATCTCCTGGTACCACTCTGGCTAGAAGAAAGGTTATAAGAGAAAGACCAATTAAAACAAAGAGGAGAAGGAGTAATCGTTTGCCTATGTATGAAAGATACCGGATCATCGCCCTCTCCTCTCTTAAAGATTATTTTTTAAAAACACCGTAAAAATACATCGCCTTGGGATAGGAAGGATTTATTACATATCCTTCTATATTCTCCCGCATGGGTACAGCGGTGGTTAAATCAAAGAGATACACCGATGGGGCTTCCTTAACAAGGATTTCTTGAGCCTTTTTGTAAAGCTCCAGCGCCTTTTTAGTATCCGGCGTGGCATAGGCTTCATCTATTATTTTATCGAAGTCCGGATTGGAATAATAGGCAAAATTGAAGAAGGGTTTCTTCTCCGTCCGCCAGAGGCTGGCAAGGGTCTCGTAGGGGTCATTGAAGGTTGGCCACCATAAGAGTGCTCCCAAATCCTGAGCTTTTGCCGGATCCCCCTTCATAAGCTCCCACTGAGCGGTCCACATAATCGGTCTTATCTCTACAGGGATACCGATCCTCTCCAGGCTTTCCTTTATTAGAGGCGCATAGGCTTGGTGAGCTGCATTCTCCGCAGCAAAGGTGAAAACCAGAGTGCGGTTTATCCCATTGGGAAAGCCTGCCTTGCTCATCAGATCCTTTGCTTTCTGAAGGTCGTACTTGTAGGTGGGAAGCTCGGAATTAAAACCGAACTGGCCAAAGGGAATCGGTCCTGCTGACTGACGTCCCAGCTCTGCAACCGATGCCTTGATTATATCCTGATAGGGGATGGCATAGGAGATCGCCTGGCGCACAAGTACATTATCCAAAGGCGGCCTCTGGGTGTTCAGGTGGATTGCATAATTCATGAAACTCGGGCCAAGAAGAACCTTGCAGTCCGGTCTGCTGTCTACCGATTTTAAAGATTCCTGGGGCACCAAAGTTACAACATCTGCCTGCCCTGCCTCCAGCATATTCTGCATGGTTACTGCGTCCTTTACTATTCTTATTACAACCTGTTCCAGGCCGGGCTGACTGCTTTCCCTCCAATACTGGGGGAATTTTTTCAGAATCAGCTCCTGGTCGGGCTTGTAACTCTCCAGCATATATGGCCCTGTTCCTGCAACATTACCTTCCTCGAACCATTCCCTGGGTTTTCCCTTGGTTGCTGGGCTGAAAATCCAGGTTCCGTAAGCTGAGGCAACGATCCTGTCCAAGGGGGCGGCATAGGAGAGATGAAACTCTACGGTATAATCATCTAATATTTTTATCTCCTTAATCGGATCCAGTATAAAGGCTGCCCCTAACCCAAGTTCCATGGTTCTTTCAAAGGAGTATTTTACTGCTTCTGCATTAAAATCGGTGCCGTCGTGGAATTTTACTCCCTTTCTAAGGTTGAAGGTCCAAACAAGACCATCCGGGGAGGCCTTCCAGTCCGTGGCCAGGAGAGGTTCAAAGGGCTTTTCGCTTCCCGGAGGTGTAGCCCTTATAAGGCCTTCATAAAAATTTGTAAAATAGGCTATCTCCGTGGAATAGGAAGCACTGGGATCCCAGGTGGTAATACTATCCACCGAAGCAACAAGAAGTATCCGCTTTGCCAGATCTTCCTTTTTTACATCCCCCTGTCCTCCCGCAAAAACCAAAGAAGCAACTAAGAGCAACAGGAGAACCAATAGAATCTTTCTGTTTTTCATTTTTTTTCCTCCTTGTGAATAGGGCAAACCCTTATTGGAACAACAGGACAAGGTGCGCCCTTTATTCAGGATCGTATCATCCCCAAGGGGATAAAGATTTCCCTCTCTTGCGGAGGCTTTTCAATTCTTTGCTTTTCATTATACAAATCTTGCTTTATTTCCCGATCCTTAAACTGGTTTTACAGGAATACAGAGCTCCATGTTCAGCCTTCCCGAGCGGTAGGGATGGTACTTTTCCAGGTAGCTAAGCCCCTCCCCGGGTTCGTACCCACTCTGGGGGAACCAGACTCCATAAAGATAATCGGTGATTTTCGCAAAAAGATCCCCATAGTCTGGCCATTCCCCGGTGATCCTGCTAATCACATATTTTCCTGCAGGAGTGTCCTGAATGCCCACCTCCCCCTCCGGTTTTGCCTCCGGCGGTACTGTAAAACAGCATAGATAACGGCACCTGTCCGGTTGAGTAATCTCGGTATCATCGTAGGTAAGACCGATACAGAGGGTTTCCGGGTAGAAGAGATCTCTTGCCCGCAGCCACATCTCGAGACGCTTGAAGGTTTCGGCAATATTTTCGTTGTAAGTGTTTTCCTGAAAACCTACAAGCCGGATATAGGCTACATGATACGCCGGTAAATGTTCCACCCGGGCGTTAAAGGGAAAACCCCTTAGCCGGGCATACTGGGCTGGCTCCAAGGAATGATCCGGCGATTCCGTTCCGCTTCCCCAGAAATGTTCGGATCCTGGGGAAACCTGGGAGGTATAGTTTTTATGGAATTGAGCCCTGTAATCTGTAGGGGAAAGATTGAAATAGGCTTTAAAAGCGCGCGTAAAGGCGGAGGAGGAGGAAAATCCGCATTCCAGGGCTATATCGGTAATGGAGAGATTGATGTTCCATCTTAACTTATGAGCCGCTCTTTCCAGACGCAGTCTGTTTATGTAGGAATTGAGGGTTTCTCCGGCCATGGTATGGAAAACCCTGTGAAAATGATAGGGGGAAAAATTGGCAACCCCGGCAAGGCTTTCCAGGGTAAGGTCCTCGGAGAGATGTAGATTTATGTAGTCAATAACCTTATTGATCCTGGAAGAGTATTCCTTTCGCAGCCTGTAGGCCTTTAAGGGATCCGACATGGCCTAAATTGTAAGCCCCGGTTTTGGGATATGTCAATCAGATTAAACCCTTCTAAATGAACCCTAGGTTGGGGAATACCAGGGAAGCTTATCAAGATCAACATTTCCCCCGGAAAAGATTATACCGATTCTTTTGCCTTTAATATCCAGCCGGTCTTCCAGAAGGGCAGCCAGGGGTACTGCAGCAGAGGGCTCTATGACTATCTTCATCCTCTCCCAGACCAGTTTCATAGCCCTTACAATCATCTCTTCCCCGGTCAGGATTATATCTTCTACGTAATGGAAAACAATAGGCAGAGTAATTTTTCCCAGGGAGGTTAAAAGACCATCCGCAAGGGTTTTAGGGTTTTCCGAAGGAAAGAAGGTTTTGCTTTTAAAGGAACGGTAGGCATCATCCGCTTTTTCCGGTTCCGCGGCTATAACCTTCACACTCTTTCCAAAGTAAAAGGCGCTTAGGGCCGTCCCGGAGAGAAGACCTCCGCCCCCGACCGGGCAGAGTATCAGATCTAGATCCGGCAGATCCTCCAGGATCTCCGCTGCACAGGAGGCCTGCCCTGCTATCACTCTTAGATCATCGTAGGGATGAACAAACTCTGCTCCTGTATTTTTAACCACCTCGGCAAGGGTTTCCTCCCTATCCTTCAATGTGGGTTTGCAGAAGATTATCCTGGCGCCGTAGCCCCTTACAGCTTCCACCTTTACCCGGGGAGCCGTCTCCGGCATCACAATGTAAGCAGGAATCCCTCTCATTTTTGCCGATAAAGCTAAAGCCTGAGCATGGTTGCCCGAAGAATGGGTTGCCACCCCCTTCTCTGCCTCCCCCTGGGATAAGGAGAAAACCGCATTACTTGCTCCCCGGAATTTAAAAGCTCCCACTTTTTGAAAATTTTCACATTTAAAAAAAAGGCTAGCCCCTGTAAATTTGTTCAGGGTTTCGCTGGTAAGGATCGGTGTCCTGTGAATGAAGGGTTTAATTCTCCTCCTGGCCTCCAGGATCTCCTTCTCCGCAGGTTTTACTATATTGCTATTCTCCATTCCGCCTCCAAAAAAAGAACAGAGCAAGTTTAATGGATAATCCTCTCCTTTTCCAGGGATTGAAGAAGCTCCTCCACCCATTCCCTTTTTTCCCACAGTGCACAGCCGCCTTCCGTTTCTGTTAACTGAAAGTGGTTATCCCTAAGGGTTACAAGGAATTTTGACTGCAGGGCCTCCCCCAGGGAAAGGTTTACAAGACTACCGGCAGGAAAGGGAGAAAAGGGGCAGGGCTCCAGATCCCCTCTGGAATTGACATGGGCAAACCCACGGCCTGCGGAAAGACATCCGCCGTAAAGATCCTCCTCCCCGGGGAAGGCAACCATCAAAACCTTGTGCCTTTTTCTTAATTCCTCGATCTCTTCCAGTAGTTCCCTCCTCTCGGAAACCCTTAATACCAGATCCTCTGTTCCCGCCTCTACAGGCACATACTCCACATAGAAGAAGAGCCGGCAACCCTCCTTTACCAGATCCTCCACAAAGGAATCTGTAAGAAGAAGCTTTACATTCTCCCTGGTGACGGTAAGGGAGACTCCCCAAAAAATCGGCAGGCTGGATATTTTCCTGATTCCCTCCCGAACTCCCTGGTACACGCTTTCCCCTCTGCGCCGATCTGTTTCGGAGGATCCCCCTTCCAGGCTAAAGATCGGCACGATGTTTCTGTTCTTTTTTAGAAGCTCCACAGAATCTTCCTTCAGCAGTTGTCCGTTGGTAAAGAGGGGGAATATCATAGACTTGTATTTTGGAAGAAGAGAAAAAAGATCCTCCCTCACTAAAGGTTCCCCTCCGGCTATTAGGGCCAGGGAGATCCCTAAATCCTCAGCCTGAGACAGCACCGAATCCAGGGTTTCTGTACTCATCTCCTTTGACCCCTCGACCTTATGCTTCTGGGCATAACAGCCGGCACAGTGTAGATTGCAGCGGTCCGTAACACTGATTATTAAAAAGGGAGGGACCTGAACCCCCTGTTTCTTCCAATGGTTTCGAAGCCTGGCAGATTTGTACTGCTTAAAAATAGAGCCTAATAAAAAGAAAAACAGCGAAGGTTTTTTTAAACTGTTTCTTGCAGCACTTCTAAAAAGTTTGAATATAGACCGGTCTAAACGGACTAGCTCCTTATTCATTTTACATTCCTTATAATATTTAGATTTCTTAGCCCAGGATCCGGGGAACCTTAGAGCCTCTGGTTATTCAACACCCCCCGATCGAAATTTTGTTCCTCCTATTAGAATTGCTATTCTAATTTGTCTCAGCATTACAAAAAATAAATTCTATGGTAAGATCAATCACCGGGTTATGTCAGGCCTTCCCTAGGGCCATCCCAATCCGTAACTTTATGACCCAGTTAAGGAGGATGGCTATGAATATATCCCTTTTGATTATCCTTGCATACTGTGCCGTAACACTGATTTTTGGCTTTCTCTTCCGGAAAAGTTCCGGGAAAAGCAGGAGCGATTATTTTCTGGCTGGAAGGAGCCTATCTGGGATTCTCTTCTTTTTTACTATGACTGCTACCAATTTCAGCGCATTTACCATCTTCGGTTTATCCGGGGCCGGATACAGAATCGGCTATGCCTTTTACCCTGTTATGGGATTTGCCACAGGATTCATGGCTCTGGGAATATATCTTTGCGGAAGCAGAATCCTCCGCCTTAGAAAAAACGGGGAGTATCTAACCCCTGGAGACTTTATCCAGGACAGGTACAAGAGCTCCTCCCTTAAATACCTTGTAAGTGTTCTGCTGATTCTCTTCACCCTGCCTTATATATCCATCCAGGCCAGTGCAGCGGGGAACTCCCTGGCATCCTTGACAGGTTTACCCTACTTTGCCGGTGCCTCTCTCATCACAGGAGTGGTAATCCTCTATGTTAGCCTGGGAGGTTTAAGATCCATTGCCTGGACGGATGGCGTGCAATGGCTTCTTATGTTCGGTTTGAGTGGTCTGGCTCTTCTTATAATACTCCGTGGAGCCGGTGGCTGGCAGAGAGCCCAGGAGACCTCCTATGCTGCCTTTCCCTCCCTCTTCTCCAGGCCGGGTCTGGATGGTTCCATGACACCTGGAGTCTGGTTTGGATACTATCTTCTCTGGTTTCTTTCGGTTCCCCTTACGCCCCAGATATTCCAAAGGTATCTTGCAGTAAAGGATCTTAAATCCTTAAAAACCACCGTGGTTCTCTATCCCCTGGTTACCACCCTCCTTTTTTTCTTTACCGTATCCATAGGTGTTATCGGCAGGGGAATAATTCCAGATCTTCCCTCATCCAGATCAGACACCCTTTTTCCTCTTCTTCTGTCCCGTTTTGCCGCCCCCTGGCTAAGTGCCCTTCTTTTTACAGGAAGTCTTGCCGCTCTTATGTCCACCATGGATTCCCAGCTCCTTACCCTTACCTCCATGGTAAGATCCGACTTTACTGCCCTCCACCGAGGAAAGAAGGGGTCCTCCAGAGTTGTTGCCGGATCTGAAGCGAGGACTGTAATTCTTGACAGGGCTGTTCTTATACTCCTGGGTTTTCTAGGTTTAATAATTGCTGCAAAACCGCCGGAAACCCTCCTCTCCTTCATCAATGCCACTACCTTTCCGGGCATAGCTGTTCTGGCTCCTACCTTTTTTGGAGGCCTTTACTACAGGAAGGGTACAGCCCTGGGGGCCTTCCTCAGTATTCTTGCAGGAGAAACCCTTGTGGTGCTTTATTATTTTAGGCTTATACCCTCCTTTGGCTTTCTCCCTATCGTGCCAATAAGCTTTGTGACCTTTTCAATATACTTTGGAGCAAGCCTCTTTGAAAAAGTTATAAGGGAGTGTTCTGCTGCTTCCAAGACAGAGAATCCAGCCGGGATAAGGAAGAAGAACCTTCCCCATGGATCTGGGATCGGTACATTGTTTAAGGTATCCCTCTATTCCCTTTTTCTCTTCTTGGGAAATGATACCCTTTTCCTGAGGAACTCAAACAAACTTTTTGTCCAGCTGCCTCTATGGGTCTGGTATTACATTGTTCTGGGCTTACTTCTCTCCTTTGCCTACAAAAGGACCCTCAGATATGAAAATACTTTTTTAAGCTAGAACCTTTTTTTCTTAATCGTCTGTCAAAATTGATAAGAAAACCTATTATGGGGATGATGCAGGCAGAGGCTACCATGGACCAGCTAATAAAAGGTTTTTTATAGAGGAAGAGGTTTAATATTAGCTCTAAAAATAGCAGGAAAACTCCTCCCTGAAGGAGACAGATGGAAAAAATAGTGAGTAGCTTTGGCTTAAACCTTCTAATTAATCCATAGGTTATGAATGCAAGAAAGGAAAAGGAGATTGTCAGGGGGAAAGCTAAGGTCCAGAACCAGGATCCTTTTGGTATGGATAGATCCAACAGAAAGAGAAAAAGTAGCACATTAAGCAGCATTAGAAAAAATAAAAGACCTATTCTTCTTTTTACCTTTAATATTAAGAAGACCGCAATCCATATAAAGCCTAAACAAACCAAGGGATACCTCGACCAGGTTATGTTTAATCCATAGGCAAAGTCCACTACAAAAATGATTAAAATTGCCGCTAGAGCAGTAAAACTAAAGATCTCCCAGAACAGAATTCTTATGGATTCTCTCTTTTCAGAAAGGATAAAAGGAGTGTTTACTTCTCCTTTCTCGGTAGATTCAGGCTCCTCTCCCGTGGGCAACCCGCACAGTGGGCATAGAGCCTGATTCTCCTCTATTTCAACTCCACAATTTTTACAAATTGGCATTATGTATAAGCCTCCACCCTTACAGGGATATTATTCTGTGCCAGATGGCTAAAAAACCACCGTTCTACTCTATGATCTTCCAAAAGACTTGAAAAGGTAATATAAAGGTCATTCTTAAAGGAGATTATTCCACAGGATTTTTTAATTACATAACTTGGATGAACTGTAACCTGCAATGATTGAATTTGTCGTGCCAATTCTTCCGGTAGATCGATTCTGCCTAAGTTTGAGATAATTCCCGAATATTGCCGGTCACCCAAACGGGTCTTTATCCAGGCCAGGATACGGTCCTTTATGAAAAGCGGCATTACCCTAACAATAGGATTAAATTCTCCGCCTACATTTCTGTAAAGCTGCCGATTTAGTTCCTTTTTATCCATTTGAAATTCCATGCTTCGATGCACCCGCAAAAGGACCTCTTCAAAGGTATACTCCCCCAATTTTAAATCTATCTCTGGTGATACATACAGAGAAAAATTTCTTAAGGTACGGGAGGGATAAACCTTTCTCATATCCACCGGGACTTGAAGCCTAATAATTGAGTTCCTAGGATTTTTTCCTTCCCCTTTTTGAACCCTATGGATCTGTATAAGGCAAAAGAGATACAAGGCCGTAAGATACTCTGTAATAGTCACTCCCCGGCTTCTGGTCAGCTCAAGAAGTTTATCCACAGGAATCCGAGCATTTATTATCCTCATTTCCCTGTACTTTTTGGGAATTCCTGGAAGATGAAAAGCCGGAGCCATATCTTCCGGTTTTCTGGAGGTTTTTATAAAATGTTTTCTGTGGGCATCTTCATACTCTTCCGGATCGGGAGATTCACCAGGAACCGGGAGAATACCCCTAATATTAACTGATTCACCCGACAAACGGCAGTATTCCGCCAACAAAGAAAGGAGAAAGGTGACCCCTCCCTTTCCATCGGTAATTATATGGGAAAAATCTGCTGCAATTATGTTACCCTTTGTGCTAATTGATATCAGATGGGTTTTTTTCCTTACGGCAAAAAATTTTACGGAAGGTACCCTGCTTAGAAGCATTATCTTTGGAATTGTGGAATGCCTCTGCAGATAATACCAGAAAAAACCACGGCGCAGGTATACCTGGAAATAGGGAAATCTTGGCAATACTCTCTCCAGGGCATTCTGAAGATAAAGAAGACGGACAGGTTTGTTCAGGGTTACAGAAATACGAAATTCCGCAGGAGAACGGCGGGAGGTTGTGGCAGGATAGATCTTCGCTGCATTGTCGAGAGTCAACCAATCCTTTTCCTCACCCAATCCATGCATAGAGCTTCCTTATTAATAAAGAGGAGCATAGCAGATATTATTAGCCCCTTCAAGGCAGGATCGCTTCTCATTATTAACAGGAAGACAATAACTTATCTCTTTAAAGGGTTTGCCAAAGAGGGGGTTTAATTTATAATTCTTTTGGACTTGTCAAAAGAACAAAAAGGGAGACATCCATGGCAAAGTTTCAGGGAAAAATTAAGAATCCCCATTCAATGGAAGTAATAGAGGTTTTAAAAATTCTAAAGTCCTCCCCGGCGGGTTTATCCAAGGAAAAGGTTAAGGAAAACCTTGAGAACTACGGACAAAATATCATTGAAGCAGGAGGGGGAATAAACCCTTTGCAATTGATTCTTCGTCAGTTAAAAAGCCCATTGATATATCTCCTTGCCGGAGCTTCTATCATCAGCCTCCTTACAGGCCATTATGCCGATGCTGTAATAATTGCTGTGGTAATAATTCTCAATACGATTCTTGGTTTTTTTCAGGAATATAAAGCAGAACAGGCCCTTGAATCTCTTCGAAAGATGACTAATCCGAAAGCCCGGGTTCTTCGAGATAATCGGACTGAACAGATAGATGCTTCCAACCTTGTCCCTGGGGATATTCTTATACTGGAAACAGGTGATCGGATTGCCGGCGACGCCAGGCTTATCCAATGCCACGATCTGGAGGTGGATGAATCTATTCTAACCGGGGAATCGGAACCGATTCTAAAACAAACAGAACCTGTAAAAGAGGATTCTGCTTTGGGAGATAGAAACAACATGGTTTGGATCTCCACCACTGTTACGGGAGGAAGGGGAAAGGCCGTTGTTGTAGCCACGGGTATGGAAAGCCAGCTTGGCCTAATTGCAGGGCAGGTTCAAACTGCGGGAGGAGATGAGACTCCTCTTCAGAAACGGATGGCCCGACTTGGGATGTTTCTCGGCTTTGCCGGAGTCGGCTTCGCAGTGCTTGTGTTCCTGCTAGGGCTTTTTACTGGATACAAATTCCTTGAGATGCTTCTCTTTTCCGTAGCTGTAGCAGTTTCTGCCATTCCGGAAGGTCTGCCGGCGGTAATAAGTGTTACCCTTGCCCTGGGAGTTCAAAGAATGGCCAGGAGAAAGGCAGTTATCCGTAGTCTTCCAGCAGTGGAAACCCTTGGATCAACCACTGTAATCTGTTCCGATAAAACCGGAACAATCACAAAAAATGAAATGACTGTTAAAAGTATCTTCGCTGGCGGTAAGGATTACGATGTCTCAGGAGAAGGTTATTCCATAAAAGGAGATGTTTCCACTGTTAAAAAAGAGGACAAGGAGAACCATAGAGATCCTCTAAACCTCCTCTCCTTGGCCGGGATTCTGGCCAACAACGCCCAGGTCTTGGAAGAAGCGGAAGGGGTTTCCCTCTCCGGAAGCCCTACAGAGAAGGCGATCCTTGCCTGTTCTGCCAAAGCCTTTGCCGGTGACATGAAACTGATTACAGGAGTTGCCAAGGTTAAAAGACTGGCGGAGATACCTTTCTCCAGTTCCTCAAAATACATGGCAGTATCGGTCGGTACTGAGGATCTTAAAGTCTTAGAAACAGGCTCCTCATTTCCAGTCACGGAAGGCGAACTGATTTTTGTCAAGGGAGCGCCGGAAAAAATAATTCAGTTCTGCGATAAAATTCTCTATGGGGAGAGAGAGGTCGACTTCGATTCAAGACTTAGGGAAGAAGTTCTAGTAAAGAATGAGGCTTTGGGAAGTCAGGCTTTGCGTGTAATTGCCGCTGGGTATAAAAAAGTCTCTAAAAACCATGGGGGCATCAATTATCAGGATATAGAGGAAGGATTAACCTTTTTAGGGCTCTGGGGAATGATTGATCCCCCCAGGGAGGATGCCATAGAGGCGATAAAGGAGGCAAAGCAGGCGGGAATTCGTGTTGTAATGATTACCGGAGATCATGCGGTGACAGCCTCTGCCATTGCTCATATTGTTGGAATAGCTCCCAAGGGACGAAATGCGGTAAGCGGACCGGAGATAGATTCCAGTACCGATGAAGAACTTGTAAAGGCAGCTTTTGAGACAGGGGTCTTTGCCCGAGTATCCCCAACCCACAAATTAAGGATCCTTAAAGCCTTGAAGGAACACGGCGAAATTGTAGCCATGACAGGAGATGGTGTAAACGATGCCCCGGCTCTAAAGGGAGCAGATATCGGGGTTGCCATGGGGATTACAGGCACAGAGGTTGCCAAGGGAGCATCCGATATGGTCCTTTTGGACGATAATTTTGCCACCCTTGTACATGCCGTTGAAGAAGGTCGTGGGATTTTTGAAAATCTTCAAAGGGTAATTTTTTTCCTGCTCACCACAAATCTTGGGGAGATCATTACTTTAGCTGTAGGTCTGATCCTCGGCCTTCCACTGCCTTTAACTGCAATAATGATTTTATGGATAAACCTTGTAACAGACGGAGCCTGTACAATTCCCCTGGGAGTGGAACCAAGGGAGAAGGATCTTTTAAAATATCCTCCCAGATCCCCAGGAGAACCGGTAATAGGTTTGGATCTGCTTGTCAGGCTTTTAATCCTTTCTGCAATTATGGCTACAGGAACACTTGTCCTGTTCACCCAGGAGCTTGAAACCACTACTATGGAACACTCAAGAACCATGGCCTTTAGCGCCCTGGCGGCCTTTCAGTGGTTCCAAGCCTTTACTGCCAGATCAAGAAGCAAATCTATTTTTAAACTTGGTCTGTTTTCCAATAGATGGCTTCTTTTAGGTGTTGGAGCCGCTATGCTCCTCCAGTTATTCTCTATTTATACCCCTTGGGGAAGGTTAATCTTCAACACGGTTCCATTAAACCTAGTTGATTGGCTGCTCATCCTTGGAGTAACCGCTAGCATCTGGATAATCGATGAAATTCTAAAAGCCCTGCGGATCTATGATAGGATTGGTACTCGGAAGAGAAAACCTCTATAGTTCCAGCCGGTTTTTTACTCAATATCTTTTATCAGTAAGGAGATCTTGCGGTATAATGGGTGTGCAAAAGATGGTGAGAAATCTCGCCGCAGGGTTCTTTAAGGAACTCCTTATAAAGGGATTTTACCTCCGGATTTTCGTGAGATTTCCGCAGGGTAAGCTGATCATCCTCCTTATAAAGACCTGTTGATCTTCTCTTTCTTACAGAGAGCGTATTGGGTAGAGGTTGTCCCCCTCCTCCCACACACCCCCCCGTACAGGCCATTATCTCGATAAAATGGTACCGAGCCAAACCTTCCTTCTTTTCTCTGGAAACCACATCCAATATCCTGTGGGCATTGGAAAGGCCATGGGCAACAGCAACCCGGATTTCTGTTCCTTTAAGGGGAATGATTGCCTCTTTTACCCCTTCAAGACCTCGAACTGCTTTGAATTCCAGATTCGTTAGTTCCTCGCCTGTACTGATCTCGTAGGCTGTCCTTAAGGCTGCCTCCATAACTCCACCGGTAGCTCCGAAAATAGTTCCTGCCCCGGTGTATTTCGACATAACAGGATCAGGGTTCGTAGCAGAAAGAGATTCAAACCTTATTCCTGCTTGTTTTATCATTCGTGCAAGCTCCCGGGTGGTAAGAACAAAATCCACATCCTGGAAACCACTAACCCTCATTTCCGGCCTCGCGGCCTCATACTTTTTTGCAGTACAGGGCATAATGGAAAGGGATACTATCCTCTCCGGATCGATTCCCCTGGATTCGGCATAGTAGGTTTTTATAAGGGCGCCCATCATCTGCTGGGGAGATTTGCAGCTGGAGACATTCTCTAAAAGATCGGGATAAAAGGTTTCCCCGAATTTGATCCAACCAGGGGAGCAGGAGGTTATCAATGGAAAGGGTCCCCCCTCCTTCAATCTATTAAGGAATTCAGTCCCCTCTTCCAGAATTGTAAGATCCGCAGTAAAATTTGTATCAAAAATTACATCCACTCCAAGCCTTTTCAAGGCAGCATAGATCTGCCCTATTACCAGTTCTCCTGCCTTAAGCCCGAATTCCTCCCCCAGAGCTACCCTAACCGCTGGAGCAATCTGGGTTACCACTATCTTCTGTGGGTCGTCAATCGCCTTCCAGACCTCCTCCAGACTTTCCATCTCAAAGAGAGCCCCGACAGGACAATATACCACACATTGTCCGCAGTTCACGCACACGCTGGTTCCCATGGAGTAGTTTACAGCTGGTGAAACTATGGTATCTGAACCTCTTCCGTGGAAAAAAATCGATCCCACCGCCTGAGTTTGGTTACAGACCTCCACACATCTTCCGCAGGCAATACACTTGTTCATATCCCGCATTATACTCCTGGAGCTTCTATCAACCTCCAAACCGCGGGTATACTTATCGTATTTTAGGTTTCTAATCTCAAACTTTTCCGCCAGGGCTTGAAGTTCACACTTGCCGTGTTTTATACACTGGAGGCAATCTTCCGGATGCGAGGCAAGAACAAGCTCCAAAAGGCTGCGCCTAACTTCACGAAGTCTTCCTGTGTTGGTGTGGATTATCATTCCCTCTCTAACAGTGGTAACACAGGCTCTTTTATAATTGCTTTCCCCCTCTACCTCCACTACGCAGAGCCCACAGGAACCACGAGGGTTCAGATCTTCATGATTGCACAAGGTTGGTATTTCAATTCCCAGATCGCAGGCTGCCTGAAGAATATTATAATTATCCGGTACTGTAATTTCTTTATTATCTATTTTAAGGGTACACATACTATACAACCTCCCGTAAGTAACTTTGTTGTTTTATCTGGGAAACTATCTCATCTTTGAAAAACTCAAACAGGGTATTTATTGGCAATTGTACTGATTGGCCAAAGGGACAGTAGGAGGTGGCATACATCACATTAACAATCTCCTTAATCAGATCAAGGTAAGCCAATTTACCATTCCCTGTGGCTATTTTTTTTGCCATAAATTCCATTTGCCGAGTCCCGTAACGGCAGGGGAAACACTGACCGCAGGATTCCTCCGAAAAAAACCTTGCCGTTACTTCCAGAACCTCAACCATGCTTACAAGAGAATTCATTACAACCAGTGCTCCGCTGCCCAAAGCACCACCCCGTTCCCTCATGGAAATATAATCCAGGGGATAATCTAAAGCCCTCTGATCATACACAGGACCTGCAGTACCCCCTACCTGCACAGCCTTCAGGTAGCCCCGGACACCTCCAGCGGTTTTTATCACCTCCCTGATAGTAGTTCCCATGGGTAGCTCATATACTCCGGGTTTATTGACATGTCCGCTTACACAGAAAAGCTTCGGGCCTGGACATTTTTCAGTTCCTAGGCTCCTGAATTCCTCAATGCCCCGATTTATAATGATTGGCACTAAGGATAGGGTTTCCACATTGTTTATTACAGTGGGTTTTCCCCATAAACCCTCTTCTGTTGGATAGGGCGGTTTAAGCATCGGGTATCCCCGGTTACCCATCAAGGAATTTAAAAGAGCAGTTTCATCTCCCACTACATAGGAGCCTCCCCCCTTCTTGATTTCAATATCAAAATAAAACCCGGAACCTAATATATCCTTTCCAAGCAGGTTTTGTTCCTTCATTTTTTTCAGACATTCCCTAAGTTTTAGAAGGATCTCCGGATACTCTCCTCTCAGATATAGAAATCCCTTGCAGGCTCCAAGTGCGTATCCTCCAAGGGTCATTCCTTCTAATACCAGATAGGGACTGCGTTCGAGGATGAACCGGTCCTTGAAGGTTCCAGGCTCCCCTTCATCAGCATTGCATACAAAGTAGACCTGATCCCCTTTTTTAACAGAACCCCATTTTATTCCTGTGTCGAAACCTGCTCCACCCCTACCTTTAAGCCCCGATTCACGAATTATCTGGATAATCTCTTCAGGTTTCTTCCGGAAGGCCTTTTTTAAACCTTCAAAGCCCCCTAATTTCTGGTAGCTTTCCAGCGAAAGCCCATCCTTCTCCTTCGTATAAGCAGTTATATAACCTACCTTATCCATTTAGAGGCCTCCTTATACAGATGGTTTATCAAATCCTCTACCCCTGGGGCATCGAGACCTGAATAAAGGGTGTCATTCACCAGCATGTTCGGAGCTTTGTCGCAGCAGCCAAGGCAATTCACTATCTCCAGGGAAAAAACACCATCCTTAGTGCTCTTCCCCTTTGATAATCCCAGTATTTTATTCAGATGGTAGTAGAGATCCAGAGAACCCATAATGCGGCAGCTTAAGGAATCACAGAGACGTATTACATACTTTCCCCTGGGTTTACGGGAAAATAGGGTATAAAAGGTCACAATCCCATCCACCTCTGATAAGGGAAGCCCAAGATACTTAGCCGTTTCCGCCAATTCCTCATCGGTAATGTAATGATCTTCCCTATGGCGGTTCTGGATTTCATGAAGAATCAAGAGCAGATTATCCTTTCTTGGTGCATACTTTGCCTGAATTTGTGATATATCCATAGTTCCTCCAAAATGGTTTTCAGGAGGTTAAAAGGAAAAAGGATAGGAGGGTGAAAAATCGTGCTGCTTAAGGAAGTAAAATCGTTGAAATAGAAGAAAAAGTATTTGGAAGTGCTATTGTTTACCAAACATTCTAAACCTGTTCCTTAACAGGGATAAATATAGCTTTTCCTTGAAGTTTAAAACCCTGTAAAAAGCCTAATATTAATCCTCCTGTGTTTTTATTCTACCAGATGTATCTTTAAATAGCAAAGGCAATTATAAAAAATCTTGATTTTATAGGCACTTACCACGGTGACCCTTTCCAGGTTTTTGAGGGTAGGCATACCTACAATCCTCCTGTATTATGCCTAAGAAATGGAACTATACCCTCCTGATTTTTCCCTTACGAAAGAGATGCGGGAAAGTCTCAATCCCCACAAAGGCGCAGTTGTCTGGTTTACCGGACTCTCCGGGTCCGGCAAATCCACCCTGTCCAACAGATTGGAGGTTCTTCTGAATAAGAGAGGTTGCAGAACTTTTCTGCTGGACGGGGATTCGGTTAGAAGGGGATTAAATAGGGATCTTGGTTTCTCAAACCAAGACCGGAGGGAAAATATCCGAAGGTGCGGGGAGGTCGCCAAACTCTTTCAGGAGGCAGGTATAATCCTTCTTGCAGCCTTTATAAGCCCCTTTGAGGAGGACAGGGAAGCGATTAGAAATTCCCTGGAACCAGAGCGCTTTATGGAGATCTTCCTGGACTGTCCCCTGTCAGAATGCGAAAAAAGGGATACCAAGGGTCTATACAAAAAGGCAAGGGCGGGACTCTTAAAGGATTTTACAGGAATCGACTCACCCTACGAGAAACCTAGATCTCCTGATATGGTTCTTAAAACCGGAGAAATCGGAATAGAAGAGGGCGTGGATAGAATAATTTCTCTACTAATTCAAAGAAGAATCATACTCTAGGATTACACTAGCTTTTTAGTTTATAGTTTCTATTATAAAGTCCAGAATTCCTTCTCTGGGTAGAAGAAGGAGGCAATCTCACCAGTTATACCTTTTATCCTCTCAAGATCCTCCTGAGTTATCCCCATTTTCCATTTATCCGAAAGCCTATTGGCATCCCTGCGTTCTACCCTGGAAAGATCTCTGGAAACCCGGTCTACCTTTGAGCCTCCGGTTAATTGTGTAAGTCCTCTGGATATTTTTGGGGTAAAATCCAAACCTAGAAAACTAAAAACCCTCTTTAGCTCCTCCTCTGGCTGTCGGCAGAGATCCTCGTGCCTAACTATTAAAAGATTTTCTAAGGATAGATCTAACAACCTCCTTACATACCCATAGCATACAAGCCAGTGTAGAGAGGAATTGGCAATAAGATCCTTAGAAAACCCTTCCAGCACCCCCTCATAATCCCTGTAATGTTCCGAATAAAAATCGTCTTGGGATCTCCAGAGATCAAAATCATGCTCCCATCCAAGTCCCCGTCGGGAAAGATAAACCGCCGCGGGATGGCGCAGAACCACAATAATTTTAAAATCGAATTCTTCCATAAGGTATCTTGATAAGAACAGGGCAATAGGATCCTTAATAATCGAAACCTGGGGTTTATATAACCGGTGCTTTAAGGCTGCAATTTTCCAGCCCAGATTAATCTTAAAGAGCATCCAAAGTCCGCCCGGATCTTTTTTATATCTTCCATAGTTTGCCTTTAAATTTTTATAATCAACGGTGTTCCTGATAATATCATTGCAAACCTGCTTCTTTTTTAGACTACTTGAACTCCCTAGATAAGGATAATGGTACTCCATACCCATCCTGAAACGGGAATTAAGAGGTTCCCAAAGATAATTTGTCTGGGGTGAAAGAGCAATCACCCTTCCTAGAAAGGTTGTTCCACTTCTCGGAACACCGGTAACAAGGATATTCTGATTCTCCAATAGATCCTCTCCTTTGATATTAAGGTTTGTATTACACCTGCTCTGTTTATTCAAGACAAGCATACATATCCAGAGGGTCGGTGCCTAGTTTTTCTTCAAACCAATTTACTTGTAAGTTATTCTTGTATAATTTTAAAGGATAAAATATAAAGGCTTAAGAGTGAAACTGGAAAATCAAAATCTTATAAATAATTTTTCTGAAGAGAGGGAGGAATATCTTTCCAGGCAGGTTATAACCTATCTTGGGAATAAACGTGCCCTTCTGGATTTCCTGGGTTTGGGATTAAAACATGTCCTTACAAGGCTAAAGAAAGAGAAACTGGTTATTTTTGATGCCTTCTCTGGATCAGGTATAGCAGCAAGATATTTTAAAGGTTTTTCTAAAAGCCTTTATGTAAATGACATCGAACTCTATGCGGAAGTGATAAACCGCTGTTATCTTTCAAATGAGAATTACTTGGATATTGAAGCCCTCCGGGCTGCTCATGCTTCTGTATGTCACAAACTGAAAACAAAACCACTAATTCCGGGACTTATTTCTGAACTCTATGCTCCCAAGTCGGATGAGGATATTAAGGAAGGGGAAAGGGTTTTTTATACCTCAAGAAATGCCAGGTTTCTTGATACCACCCGGAACTATATAGAAGAACTGCCAAGAGAAATGAAACCCTTTCTTCTTGCCCCCCTCCTTACCGAGGCATCTATTCATGCCAATACCTCTGGGGTCTTTAAAGGCTTTTACAAGGATTCTGTAAGAGGCCTTGGTAAGTTTGGAGGAAACAAAGGGGATGCCCTCTCCAGGATTAAGGGAGATATCACCCTACCCTTTCCTGTTTTCAGCAGATACTCCTGTCCCATAGAGGTCCATCGGGGGGATGCCAATAAAATAATAAGGGACCTGCCTGAGGTTGATCTTGCTTACCTTGATCCCCCTTATAACCAGCACCCCTATGGATCCAACTATTTTATGCTTAATCTACTTGTGGATTATAAAAAGCCTGAAAGGATAAGCAAGGTTTCCGGAATCCCTTGTAATTGGCAAAGATCCTCCTATAACAAAAGAGGAGAGGCTGTAAAAGCCTTCAGCGATCTTGTTGATAGATTAAAGGCAAAATTCCTGCTTGTCTCCTTTAACTCGGAAGGTTTCATATCCCACAATACCATGCTGGATCTTCTCTCCAAGGTTGGCAGGGTTCAGACCCTGGAAAAAAAATACAATACCTTCCGAGGCAGCAGGAACCTCCGGGAAAGAGAGATTCATGTTAAGGAATATCTCTATTTGGTGGAAAAGAGGTGAAAACCTATAGTAGGTTCATTTAATTATATTCTATATTTTGAAACAAACCAATTTCCCGTTGCCTTTCTGGTAGTAACATGTTAGTATAGTAGTATTATTAGATAAGGAGAGTACCGCATGAAGGGATTTACCGGTAAAATATTGAGCCTAGATTTAACCAATAAAGGCATACAAAACATATCTCCAACCGAAGAGGAGGAGAAGGCTTATCTTGGGGGAAGAGGAATAAATGTTTCCATACTATATCAGGCTCTTACAAAACCAATTGATCCCTATTCTGGGGATAATCCCCTTATCTTCGGTGCTGGTCCCTTAGTCGGGACTCATGTTCCAGCCAATGGCAGGTATAATGTCACCTGTATATCCCCCCTTACAGGACTTCTTGCAGATTCTAATGCTGCAGGGGTTTGGCCTGTAGCCCTTAAAAAGGCAGGGTTCGATGGAATAGTAATCCGGGGAAAGTCAGAAAACCCGGTATTTATTAACATTAACGATGATTCTGTACGTCTAGAGGCTGCTGGAGACCTCTGGGGTAAGGATGTCACCGCAACTACAAAAATACTTAAGGAACGGTACGGAGCAAAGTCTCAGGTTCTTGCCATAGGTCCAGGAGGAGAGAATCTTGTGCGGTATGCCTGCATTATGAATGATCTTGACAGGGCCGCAGGGAGAACAGGTACAGGGGCTGTAATGGGCTCGAAAAAACTAAAGGCAATTGTTATCAACGGAACTGGGAGCATCCCCTTGGCAGACCCTGTTAAGACTCAGGAGGCGGTTGTTAGAATTAAAACTGCCATGAAGGAATCCCCAAGCTATATGGTAAGATCCACCTACGGGACACCCATGCTCACCATGCTCTACAATAATATGGGGGTCCTCCCTACAAGAAATAATCAGAGTGGTGTCTTTGAAGGGGCGGAGATGATAAGCGGAGAAAGGCTCAAGAAACTGTACGTTGTAAAACCCAAATCCTGCTTTGCCTGCCCGGTCCATTGCAGCAGAATGTCAAGGATAGAGGAAGGTCCCTATGCAGGCCTGGAGCTGGAGGGTCCAGAATTTGAAACCCTCTGTTCCTTAGGTTCCCGCTGTGGGAATTCCGATCTGGAATCTCTCCTTTACATGAACCGTCTTGTGAATGATCTGGGATTGGACAGCATCTCCGTCGGAGGCACCATTGCTTATGCAATGGAGTGCTATGAAAAGGGTCATATAACAAAAAAGGACTGTGACGGCCTTGAACTAACCTGGGGAAATGTAGAGGCTATGATCTCACTAATAAAAAAGATAGCCTTCCGGGAGGGTTTTGGAAATCTTCTTGCCGAGGGGGTAATGAGGGCTTCCAAGATCATTCCCAATTCAGAAAGATATGCCCTTCATATAAAAGGGATGGAGATACCCACCCAGGAGGTTAGAGGCCTGAAAGCCTGGGGTTTAGGATGGGCTGTTGCGAGCCGAGGGGCAGATCATTGCCGGGCTTTCCCGGTTATGGAAACCACCTGGACTCCGGAAATGGCAGAATCCTTCTTTGGGAGTCCAGAGGCTGCAAACCGTTTCTCTTATCAGGGAAAAGGCAACCTTGTAAAGTGGGCCGAGGATTACGGGGCTGTGATTGACGCGGTAGGTTTGTGCACCATTTCCTATATCGCCATGGGCCTACCGATAGAGATGGTTACAGAAGTCTTTAATGCCGTAACAGGATCGGAATTTACCCCCGAAGAACTTCTGTTAGCAGGGGAACGAATCAATAACCTGGAACGGCTCATCAATCTTAAACTGGGTTTTACCCCTTCCATGGATACTCTTCCTGAGCGTTTCCAAAAAGAACCTCTCCCCGAAGGGGCTTCTGCAGGAGAAACCATAGATATCGGTAGACTCATTGAGGACTACTATAAGGTACGGGGCTGGAATCTTGAGGATGGTCTTCCGGTAAAAGAGACTCTGGAAAGGCTATCTTTGCCCCCAGGTTGACAATCCTAGGTTTATCCTGTACTTGTTCAAATAGGGAATATTATTATTTATAGCAATCTGCGGTTTCTCCCCCCGTCTCTATAATCCGCTAAAGAGAGGTATTTTTATGGAAAACTGCTACACTTATCACTCCACTTCAAGCATATCCACCGAAAGACGCAGGGATATCATCCGTTATATAAACATGAAACTTGCCTCCATGGGGCAACCGATCTTTGAAGGTCCTGTAGATATGAAAAGCAAGGATGAGGAAGGGATGACAGAACAGGAGTTCATAAACCTTGCGGATAGTCTTTTAAACAATTACAGGGAAAAGATGCGCCTTCTCTCCGATTGTATAATCAATCCTGCTGACCGGAGAATTCAGAATTTTATCAATTCCTACCTGCAAGATCTAGAATTTCCTAAGGAACTTCGGATCCCCTTTGATTCTTTTGTTCTGGATAAACCTGGAATTGGAAGGGAGGTGAGTCTTCCCCCAGACCGTAATGAACATTTTACTGAATATATCAAATCCTACAGGATACGTCAGGGAATTCTCCACAACCCAGTTAATGACCGGCGGACCACCCTGGGTTCCTTTCATATTGTAAAGGGCGGCCTTCCCATTCCTGCAGATAAAAGGGCTGTACCAAAGATCACCTTTGCCCATCTGCTTCACGAGGCCTTAAATCCACCAGAGGAATTCCTTATCCTCCCCTTCACTGCTTCCCAGGAGAGAAAGGCAAAAGTCTTTGCCTCCATGCTTTTGCGGCCTGTGGTTTGCCCAGAGGTCAAGGGGTTTACTACCAGAAAGAGCATGGAGATTCGGTTCTTTGTACCCGGATCCTTTGTCAGCAATCTGGATTTTGTAGAGACTATCTTCGGAAATGCCGGAGATCCTTACCTTTACAAAAACGATTCCGCCCTGGATACGGAACACTGGACAGGTCATACAGGCTGCATCATCCTTGCTCCCCACCTTCCCAGACTGAGAAAAAAGGATCTCGGTCTGCCTAACTGGGAGGATGCCACAGAGAGGATGCGAAAAGACGGGATGTGCTGGAAGGAGGAAGAGGAGCTTTATAATAATGGGCTTCCCTTCAAGGTTACCTGCAGGGACGAAAGAGGTGTAGTAATAACCCTTATTGCAGATAACTATTTTGGCTACAGTAAAAAGGAGATAAAAACCCAGATAAGCTATTCCGCCAATCTTTATGGAGGCGTGGAGGAGGAGCATGCCGGCGGAGCTTTGGTTTTCCCACGCCGCAATGTAGGCACCTTTTTCGATTCTGCGAATCTCCGAAAAAAGAATCCAGAGGCTCTTACCTTCGAAGAAATTAAGAGAGACTATGGCTCTAAGATGGATTTACAACCGGATAACTATGGCGTAGATAAAACATACCCTTCTGTAATTTATGTTCCAGAGAATTCCGTTTTTGATCTTTATAAAAGCAGGATCTACTGGCATTACCAAGGGAAAGAGAAACAGATAAAGCTTCTTAAAAACCACACCTATATTCTTCCCTCGGGACATAAGGTACACATGGAAAAACATCCCTTCGGCCCCGACTGGCGCCTTGTGGCTACAGGAAATGATGGGAGTTTCCTCCATAAACCCAGCACTGTTTCTGGAGGTGGAAAATCAGAAATCTCGAAATCACTACTGAATGCCATCAACTACGGAAATTTTTATGTGGGAGATCTGGAAAAGGATTTTCAAAAGGTGGAGGAGATTCTCTCCTATGATTATACAAAGCGGTGGAAGGATGAAAAACTGAATATCCAGGAAAAAAGAACCTTTATGGATCCTTCCAGGACCCTTGGATCGGTTATTAAACTTCTCACCCCCTACGATGGGTACACCGAGGAGGACAATACCTTTGTCCGGTCGATCCCGGATCATATTAAAGCCCTGGCTTTTCTTATAAAAAGAATAAGCCGGGATGAAGGCTTTGGCTCAAATTGGCGGGAACACTTTAGTGTCGACCGGGTTAATGGAAGACAAGGCCACAGGCTTATGTTTGACGGCCGAAGGATAGTAACCTCCTACCTCCGGGTAGGTTTTGCTCCGGATAAATCCTGGTACGTCCACTCCCTAAGACCAGACTTCATATCCGCTGCAAAGGTTCAGATGGAGGATGATATATCCGCAACCATCACTTTGCCGGTCGATAAAGTACCACACCCTAAGGAAGGCACCATCAACCAAAGTATAAAGCTGGTAGAAAACTGCGAGCACCTCTTTTTCCAAAGACCCGATGAAGCTGTAAACCGCGGATACGACAAGCAGGCGGAGGAGGATCTTTCCAGGCTTAACAACTTCACTACAAACTACGAGCCCTTGACTTCCCGGGACGGAAGGGAACTTATAGAAGAGGCAATATCATTTGATCAATACACAGAACCTATAAAGAATCTAATCCAGCAGGGAGCTGCGGATGAGAGTGGTTTATACTTTATCTCCCCCTCCCACCCGAGGGAGCTACCGGACGGCAGTGTATCTAAAAATCCCCGGTACCTTCAGCCTAATCCCAATTTTTCCGACCCAGTAAGCGGTTATTCTGCAAGAATAGGCATTCGTTTTGCTCGGAAGATTCCCCTGTCCCAGGAAGTTTATCTTCCAATCACCGATGTACTTCCTGGAAGAAGAAATAATCCTGCGGAAAAAAAGGAAAGGATAAGACCCTTAAGTGTCTACAATCCTCTCCATTACCAGGAACTCCCTGAGCTGTTCATGGACTTTATCTGCAGTCTCACAGGCAAATCACCCTCTACCACTGGAGCCGGATCAGAGGGAGCCTTGACCAAGGGACCCTTCAATATGCTTTCTGCAGTAACTGATCTGAACAATGCCCTAGTATCTTACATTCTAACCGGATACCATTGCTTCACCACCCCGGCTGGACACATAGGTCCCTCCCATCAATTTGATCATGATATAAGCATCATGATTCCGGAACTCTGGTGCCGGTTAGGAGTCCAGGAAAAGGATCCTGCTTATCTTATCAAGGAGGGATACTTTGAAAAACTTGCGGACTTTGAATACGAGGGAGAGGTGGTCAAGGCAAGCCGTCTAGGCTACAGGATGACCAAGTATTTTATGTTTAAATACTTTGGTCGGATCTTTGAGGAACCCTCTGGGGTTTTTGCAGAAGAGATCCTAAAACCGGAACTACAGAACCTTCCTGACTTTGTGGATGGAATAAAAAATATCTGTGAAGCCCAGAAAAGGGTAGCCTTAAGTTACTTTGAAGAAGGGAGCATAAAATCCGCCATCCCTCCCCTCCAGGTTCTGCTACATATCATGGCTTATGGGAATTACGAGGGTAAGGACATAAGTGATCCTTCGATAAGGGAGATGTTTAAAAGAGAAAATCTTCTTGCAAGCCCTTGGTACAGGGAAAGGCTTGTGTACAAACAGAAAAAAGATATAACCCTTTGGGAAAATCATGTATCCTACATTGAATCCTTTTTGGTGGACCCAATTAATGCTCCCTTGATAGAGGAACTCTCCTTAAAGGAGAAACTTTGCCAGGCTAAAAAAAAGTTAGAAGAATTGAAAACTGAAACTTATCTTCAAAGTCTGGTGGGAACAATTGGAGCGGATCTTTTGTACAGGGAAGGCGGGTCAACCCAGAACCGGTAAGAGAAAACAGTATTATTAAAGGGATTTCCGTAATAAAACTTTCAATTCCTTTTCCCAGCCTCTTTCCCAAGGAACTCCGGCCTTTCTATCTTGAAGGGTATTTGTCTTCCGAAAGATCTCGCTAATACCATCTTGCCATCTCTTGACGTAATTGATTTTTTCAAGCATTATTCAAACTTCCTCAATTTAATACTTTTCATAATTCATTATAATATATCAATTTATTATCTTTAACTATATTTTAAGTTTTTCGTATGAAGGACTTATTTTTTTAAAGGGAGGTATAGAAACAAGAAACAAAGCTAAAAAATAATTCTTGATAAATCTGTACCTAAGGGTACTAATATTTTACTAACAGAGAGGTATTAATGAAGGAACAAAAGATTATGAATCGCTGGATGAGTGTTGCAGGGACTATGCTTATAATCCCCTGCATCGGTGCAGTCTACGCCTGGAGCATCTACCGGCAACCCCTGGCAATCATCCTTGCCGAACATCAGGGAGTAACTCCCGAATCGCTTACAGTACCCCTTAATTTCGTTTTTTCTCTTATCATTCTTTTTTTCGCCCTGGGAGCAATTCCAGGAGGAATCATTCAGGACCGAATAGGCCCAAAGAAGGTAACCATCATTGGAGGAGCTCTGCTTGGTTTGGGACTTATACTTTCAAGCTTTGCTACAAAGGTTATACATCTTTATATTTTTTATGGTTTTATAAGCGGAATTGGAATCGGTTTTGCATATATTACCCCCCTTGCAACTTGCAACAAATGGTTTCCCGATAAAAGAGGAACCATAAGCGGTGTTGCTGTTGCGGGAATGGGATTAGGAACCATTGTCTTCAGCCCCCTTGGTCAAAGCCTGATAGGTAGCCTTGGTCCATTAGTTGCCATGCGAATCCTGGGAGTTGTCTTTTTTATTCTCGTTACAATAGGTGCTCAATGGATGGTTCTTCCTCCGGAGGGATACAAACCCAAGGGCTGGGAACCTTCGGAAAAGCAGAAGAGAATGGAAAATTTCAATCAAAAAGAGATGCTCTCCACAGCCTCCTTCTATAAGATCTGGATTTCCTTTATGGTAGGAACAGCTTCTGGTCTTATGATGATAGGAATAGCCTCTCCCGTAGGACAGGAACTTGCTGGTCTTTCCCCTGCAAAAGCTGCTGCTATAGTTGGACTTCTGGGATTATTCAATGGAGGCGGAAGGGTTTTCTGGGGTGCAATATCGGATAAACTTGGAAGAACCAGAACCATTGCCTTGTACTCTCTCATTACCGCCCTTACAATGTTTTTATTTAATTTTATAGGTTCCGCTGTGCCCTTCGCTATAGCCATTTTTACTGTTACTGCCTGTTTCGGCGGGTTCATGGCTGTTTTCCCCTCTCTTACAGCTGACTTTTATGGAACAAAAAATTATGGCGGGAATTACGGAATAGTGTATCTTGCTTACGGTTTTGGAGCTCCCCTTGGGGGATGGATCGGATCCTACTTCCCCTTACATCAAGCCTTTAACATAGCCGCAGGTTGTGCCCTTTTATCCTTTATACTGATGCTGACTACAAAAAGGCCAGATAAAAAGGTTGTAGAAAAGGTTATAAGATAAAAATAACTCTGAATTTAAGAATTCTTTTTTTAATCTCCGCAGGGGATCTCCCCTGCGGGTTCCTTATTTCAGTATAAACCGGGAATCTTCCCTTTTACTATACTTCCCTAGGATACTTCCAGAAGTGAGGGAAATTCTCTATTATATAATAATGGAAAATAAAAACAGCAATATCTATCTGATTTATGGTAATAATCCTCTGGAAATGGTAAAAAAGATACTTTCCACTATAAAAATTGAGTCTTTTATAAAACCAGATTCTCTTATTGGCCTTAAACCTAACCTTGTGGTATCAAAACCCGCTTCCTCAGGAGCCACAACATCACCACTTATAGCTGCCGGAATAATTGAATACCTTCAGGAAAAGGGCTTTAAGAGGTTCCTTATCTTTGAGGGGTCCTGGGTGGGAGGCAATACAACTGAAGCCTTCAGAACCTGCGGATACGAAAATCTCTCTAAAGAATACTCTGTTCCTCTTTTAGACACCAAGGGTGATGACCGGGTAAAAAAAACTGTGGAATTGAATACCCCGCGGGGAGTAGAAAAGGTTGAACTGGAGGTCTGCAGATCCTTTCTTGAGGTGGATTTCTTAATTAACCTGCCGGTACTTAAGGGCCATTGTCAGACAATTCTTACTGCAGCTCTTAAAAACCTTAAGGGTTGCATACCAGACCGGGAAAAACGGAGGTTTCACACTTTGGGTCTCCATGAGCCTATAGCCTGGCTCAACAAAATCCGTACTTCCGATTTTGTTCTTGTGGACAGCCTCTGTGGAGATATTGATTTTGAGGAGGGGGGAAACCCCGTACAGATGGACCGTCTCATTGCCGGATTTGATTCTGTTTTAATAGATTCCTATTGCGCCGCTCTTTTGGGCTACGCACCGGAGGATATTCGTTACATTAAGATTGCAGAATCCCTCGGTGTAGGGAGTGCTGACCTTAACAAGGCAAGGATACTTGAGCTTAACAAGGCCGACACAAGGATAAAGCCTCCCTCCTCCGGCAGGGTGAGGCTTCTGGCTAAGTATACCAAAGAACAGGATGCCTGTTCAGCTTGTTACGCAAATCTTATCCGGGCCTTATATAAACTAGAAAGAGAGGGACGCCTTGAAAAACTTTCCAAAACAGTCCATATAGGACAGGGGTTCAAGGGAAGATCCTTCAACGGAGTGGGTGTTGGATCCTGTACTAAGAATCTATCCCGCTCCCTTGAGGGATGTCCTCCTACGGCACTGGATATTACGGAATTCCTAAAAAAATCTTTAATGGAGCTTGAATAACATTATTCTTGACAGGATGTCTTCCTGCGTTACAATAGAGAGACTAAAAATATTATTAATATTGGAGGAATTGATGGATATAGATAACTTATTGGCAAATCGCACCAAGAGCATGAAGGCCAGTGCCATAAGAGAAATCTTAAAGCTTGTCAGCAAACCGGGAATGGTTTCTCTTGCCGGGGGAATCCCCGCCCCTGAGAGCTTCCCCATGGATATCATGCCGGAATTAGTAAGAAGGGTTTTTGATAAATACGGTTCCTTTGCCCTGCAATACGATGTTACGGAAGGGTTTGTTCCCTTAAGAGAAGAACTTTCAAAGTACCTGGTCAGGCAACATCTTTCCTACAGTGCCGAGGATATTCATATTACCAGCGGATCCCAGGGACTTCTCGATGCCCTTGGGAAGGTTTTTATAGAACCGGGCGATCTTATAGCCGTGGAAGCTCCCACTTACCTTGGAGCCCTTCAGGCCTTTAATCCCTATGGTCCAAGATATATAAGCATCCAGATGGATGAAGAGGGTGTTGTACCGGAGTCTCTGGAGGAGATTCTACGGAAAACAAAGGTAAAATTCATCTACCTCATCCCTACCTTTCAAAACCCCTCGGGACGAACTACTCCCTTGGCTCGAAGGAAGAGAATAGCAGAAATAGTTCAGAAGTATGATGCCCTTCTTGTGGAGGATGATCCCTATTCCAGACTTAGATACCGCGGAGAGGAGCTTCCGCCCATCAAGTCCTTTGCACCGGATCATGTAATCTACATGAGCACCTTTTCCAAGGTTTTTGCCCCAGGGTTACGAATCGGTTTTTCAATTGCCCCCAGGGAGGCGGCTTCCTGGCTTATCAAAGTTAAACAGGGAATAGATCTCCACACCAGCACCTTCAATCAGGCCCTCGCCTCGGAATACCTGGCGGGCGGATTCCTTGATAAACAGCTTCCTAAAATAGTTTCCCTCTACGCACCAAAACAGAAAGCCATGCTGGAGGCTCTTAAACAGTACTTTCCAGCAGATTATCGCTGGTCAGAACCGGAGGGGGGAATGTTTATCTGGGTGGAAGGTCCAGAGGGAATGGATGCAGAGGCATACTATAAAAAGGCAGTGGAAAGGAATGTGGCCTATGTGCCGGGTAAATTCTTCTTTACAGAACCTGGTGCAGGGCTTGGAACCATGCGGCTGAATTTTACCATGTCTGCGGAATCGGTGCTTACAAAAGCCATCGCAACCCTGGCGGAGGTTTTAAAAACCGCCCTTTAAAATACCGGGGAATTCAGGGCACCTTAGGATTTTTAAATTATACAATAAGGCACGGGAATGATTGATAATAAGCCTAGAATAAAAATCCCCCGGAGAATTATGTTTCTATTCTCCCAGGGGGATCTTTCCACCAGTATGCCTTTGGCAATTCTCATGTTCTTTCAAGTGTTCTTTCTTACGGATATTGCACGGATACTTTCTGCTTCTGCAACCTAGATTATCGGGATGAGTAAATTCTACGATGCCATAAATGACCCTTTAGCATAGCCGGTACCCTGGGAGCTATTATTCTTGCAACAGTTCTTGGATGGTATGTGAAGGATAAAATCCTTCTCTATACCATCCTTGGGTTATCCTGGGAGTAATTATTGCTTTACCTCCTTTGGTTGTATTCAAGGCCACAAATAATTACATTAAAAAAGCCCTAGATCACTCTTCGCCGCCCCTTAAAACCACTATAAGTGTACTTAAAAACCGTCCCTTTCTGATGGTTAGGGGTTGTAGCTATTTTCCTGGCTCATTTTCTTGCTGCCCTGAGCGGTTTTGGTATTTCAACGGCTTATGTGGTTCCCTGATCTATGATTCCCGATATTCTAGCCTATGACTATATAAAAACAGGTTTTAAAAGGGAAGGAAGCTACTATGCCTTCGCCTCCTTCTTCCAAAAGCTGGGGACCGGTTTTGCCCTCTGGGTTATGGCAGTAATGCTTTCTGTTCAGGGTTATATAACCCCCACTGCCGATTCCCCTGTCCCTCTTCAGCCAGACCGGGCATTTTCTGCCATCCGCCTCTTCATGGAACCCATTCCTGCACTGCTTATAATGATTTCCATACTCTTTGCCTTTCTTTACCCGATAAACAGAACCGCTTATACAGAGACTGTAACCTTGAAGGATACAATAAAGCAGGAAGTGCAAACGGTTAAATTCCCTCACTGATATAGAAGACGGACCCTCTCCTCGCCCTTCTTAGACAGATCCTTTCGGTTTTTTCCGTAAATCGGTTCAGTGTCAATTTTAATTAAGGCATGAACCCGGGTAAACTTAAGGAATCTGAAAAGATGAACAAGAAAGGTAGTCCAGTCGACCCAGCAGATTGATTCCTTATACCCCGGCCACCTGAGAGGGGTTTTATAGGAAAGGGCTGCACAATAAACCGGGGTATTTAAAAACAAAGCCCCTTCAAAAAGTGGAGATCGGGAGGGAAGAAGATCAACCCCATAGGAGGTTGTAGCCTCTGGAAAAAAACAGATCCCTTTGCCATAGTATTGCCCATTTTTAAAGTTACACTTTTAAGGTTATCCAGTTTTTCATCCCTTTCTATTGGTATCATTCCCATGTACTTAAGGATAAGAACAAACAAAGGCCACGATCGGCTCATGGCAATAAAAATAAGCGTATATTTACCGGCCAGTACAGGAATATCAAGCCAGGAGAGGTGATTGCAGACCAGGATAAATGATCCCTTCGGATATTTTCCCTTCACCTTGAGCCGGACACCCAAAATATAAAGAATACTCCTAACTGCCATCCTCTGAAGGCGTCTTCTTAGGATACTTCTTTTACGGTAACAAACCAGCTGCAGGGGCATAGAATAAAAAAGGAGGGATATAAAAATGATTGCCCAGAAAACCATAAGCCAAAATCTAAACAGAGCCCTTAACTCACCGGCAAGGAATTTCCGATATTTTTTTTCAATACTGGAACTTTTAAAGTGAGGAATATCTTTAAATTTCATGTTTAGCATAAAGAGGATATATAGGTGAAAGCCTTTTTTTTCAAGAAAGAAAAAATGGCTCCTTTTTTATCGGAGCCATCTAAAGTACTAAAAACCCTGGTTCGAAAAGGCTGTTCACTCACAAGGCGAGCTGCAATTTGTATTTACAGGAAGCAAGGGTATTTTTCATCAGCATTGTAATGGTCATCGGTCCTACGCCACCTGGAACTGGGGTAATATAGCCGGCAATCTCCTTTGCCTTTTCAAAATCCACATCCCCGGCAAGAATAGCCACAGGCTTACCTGTCTTTTCGCTTATCTTTTCCCCTATTCTGTTCACCCCTACATCGATAACGCAGGCTCCGGGTTTAATCCACTCCGGTTTTACAAGCCCCGGCACTCCGGCGGCGACAATAAGGATGTCGGCCCTTTTACAGTGTTCATCGATGTTCTTTGTCCCTGTATGAACCACGGTAACCGTGGCATTCCCTCCCCTCTCCTTCTGCATAAGCATTACTGCAATCGGTTTTCCAACAATATTGGATCTTCCAACTACTACTACCTCCGCACCCTCGGTTTTAACCCCGGAACGGATAATCAGTTCTCTTATAGCTGCGGGTGTACAAGGGGGAAATAGCACTTCTTTCCCGCCAATTAAAAGCCGGCCCACATTGATGGGGTGAAATCCATCCACATCTTTATCAGGATCAATGGCATGGATCACCTTTTTTTCGTCAATATGTTTTGGAAGCGGAAGCTGAACCAATATGCCGTGGATAGTAGGGTCATTATTGTACCTTTCAATCATAGCAAGGAGTTCCTCCTCCGATACTGCTTCAGAAAGATTCTCCTGCACCTCCTTGAAGCCTACCTCCAGGGCTGTTTTTATCTTCAGACTTACATAAGAGACCGAGGCAGGGTTTTCCCCCACCAGGATGGTTACAAGACCTGGAACAACTCCATGGTTCTTTTTAATCTGTTCTACTTCCTGCCGTATCTCCGCCAGGATCTCCTGTCTGATTTCGCTTCCCTTAATAAGTATTGCCGACATTCTCTTAACTCCTGTCTGTTCGTCAGTATTTGATGGATCCCTTCTTTTTTTAAAGATCCTTCCCCGGATTCTTAAAAAGAACCGAGGAAGGATTTTTGGATGAGTAAAACCTTAATTTAGCTGAAAGCCCTTTTTAATACAGAGCCTGTTTAGTTCATTCAAGGCCTGGTTTCTGCTGGACACTACATCGGAAACAGCCTCCAGGGCGGAATCCAGGGATGCGAGATCCGGTTTTAACTTAATCAGAAGACCCAGGGTAATCATGTTTGCAGCCTTTACATTCCCCATCTCCAGGGCAAGGTCATTGGCCGCTACCGGAACTGCGGTAATATCCTTTCTTTCCGGTTTTATCTCGATCAAGGAGGAGTTGTAGATAAGAAGCCCCCCTGGTACAAGTTTAGGCTCGAACTTCAGAAGAGAGGGTTTGTTCATTACCACACAGATAGTCGGATTTGGAATAAGGGGAGAGCCGATGGGATCCTCGGAAATAACCACGGAACAGTTTGCTGTTCCTCCCCTCATCTCCGCTCCATAGGAGGGAATATGGGTCACATATTTGTTCTCCCTTAGAGCTGCCACACAAATGAGTTTTCCGGAGAGAATTACACCCTGCCCACCAAAACCGGCAAATATAATCTTTTCTGTCATCTCTTTCTCCCCCTACCTGTCTCTGAAATTGCCCAGGGGATAGTAGGGGATCATATCCGTATCTATCCACTCCGCGGCCTTTTTCGGTGTTATGCTCCATCCTGTCGGACACATGGACAGGATCTCCACAAAGGAATACCCCTTTCCCTTTACCTGATTATCCAGAGCCTTCTTTATAGCCTTTTTAGTTTTAATGATATTTTTAACATTATTAACCGCTGTTCTTTCAATATAAACAGGGGCCTCCAGGGTATTGATCATTTCGCAAGCCCGGATGGGTAACCCAACATCGGAGGCTTGTCTTCCGTAGGGGGAGGTTTTTGTTACCTGATTAGCAAGAGAGGTTGGAGCCATCTGCCCGCCAGTCATTCCGTAGATTGCATTATTTACAAATATTACGGTGATGTTTTCTCCCCGGTTTGCGGCATGAATCGTTTCCGCTGTTCCTATTGCCAGAAGATCTCCGTCTCCCTGATAGGAGATCACAATCCCTTCCTTATTGGCTCTTTTTAGACCTGTGGCTACAGCAGGGGCTCTTCCATGGGCTGCCTCGCAGCCATCCACATTAAGATAAAAATAGGCAAGCACCGAACACCCTACCGGCGCAATAAGCACAGTCCTTTCCCCTACACCCAGTTCATCTATACACTGGGCAAGAAGTTTATGGATTATTCCGTGTCCGCACCCCGGGCAATAGTGATTCGCAACATCCGCCAAGGCTTCGGGTCTGCCGTAAATCAGTTTCATATCCTTTTCATTTTCCATAGCTTTTAACCCGCTCAATTATTTCGTCTGCTACAGGGACGATACCTCCCATTTTACCGTAGAAATCTATAGGCTTATCTGTACCGATGGACAACCGCACATCCTCCAGCATCTGACCTGCATTCATCTCCACTACCAGGGTCTTCTTAACTCCCTTAGCAGCCTTGGCCAGTTCCTTTTCCGGAAAAGGCCACAGAGTTATGGGCCTGAATAAGCCTGCTTTGATCCCGCTTTTCCTAAGGATATTCACCGCTTCTCGGCATAATCTAGAGGAGGTTCCAAAACCTACAAGCAGGTATTCTGCATCCTCGGTTTTGTAATTCTCGTACCGCACCTCTTTCCTGGTGATCTCTTGATACTTTTCCTGAAGACGGAAATTAACCTTTTCCAGGGCATCCTCAGGGCTAAGGCGGAGAGAATACACAATGTGGTGATCCCTCCCTTTTGCACCTGTAAGAGCCCAGGAGGATTTATCAAAGACCTTTCCTGTAGGTTTCGGTAAAACCAGACCTTCCGACATCTGCCCAAGATAGCCATCTCCGAGAATCATTACAACTATCCTGTACTGGTCCGCTAGGTCAAAAGCCTCTACAGTAAGATCTGCCAACTCCTGGACATTCCCCGGAGCCAGGACTAGGCAATGATAATCACCGTGTCCTCCCCCCTTGGTGGCCTGGAAGTAATCCGCCTGGGAACCGGCGATATTCCCCAACCCAGGACCTCCCCTCATCATATTAACCACCACAGCCGGGAGTTCCGCTCCGCAAAGATAGGAGATTCCTTCCTGTTTAAGACTGATTCCCGGGGAGGAGGAGGAGGTCATTACCCTGGCTCCTGCTGCCGCAGCACCGTAAACCATATTTATAGCCGCGACTTCGCTCTCTGCTTGGATAAAGGTACCATCTACTTCCGGTAACCTGTAGGATAAATACTGAGGGATCTCGTTCTGGGGGGTGATCGGATAGGCAAAATAGTGCCGGCATCCTGCAATTATTGCGGCCTCGCCCAGGGCTTCGTTTCCCTTCATTAAAACCATTTCGCTCATCTTTTCCCCCTTAACCTGTCAAACGCCAAATTTTGATTGCCATATCTGGACATATGATTGCACAGGACATACATCCAGTACACTTTTCCGGTTCAATGCAAACCGAAAAAGGCTGCCCCTGTCTGTTAAACTCTTTGGACATTGCAAGAATATGCTCAGGGCATGCTCCGATGCAAAGTTCACAGCCTTTACATCTTTCCGAATTTATTTCAGGTCTTCCCTTTGCCACTCTTCTACTCCTTCCTATTTTTATTAGTATTCCTATTTCCTTGAATAAGAAACATGTTTATTCTAACATAATTTTCTTTCACAATATATAAAAATATTTATACATTTCGTCTGTTTATTTATTCACTTTTGTGATTTTAAAAGTCTCCACTTTTCCAGAATTGTGAATTCCATCCAGGGAATGGAATGATCGCCGATCATTATTTTAAAGAATTTTAAAAGGCAGCCCCTGAGTCAGGGGCTGCTTAAAACGGGAAATATTTTTATAACCCCAGTTCCTTTCTCAGTTCTGCCACAAGATCCTCCTTCATGTTGAAGGAATGCTCTTCTGCAGGGAACTTCATGGCCTGAACATCCGCTATATAATCCTTTACCGCCTTAATCTGAGCCGAGTACATATCCGCATATACCTTTACAAACTTGGGAGTGAATCTCTTAAAAAGCCCAACCATATCATGAAGCACAAGAACCTGACCATCGCAGTGAATACCGCCGCCTATGCCGATGGTAGGTATTTTTACCTTTTCTGTAATTACTTTCGCAAGCTGCTGTGGAATTGCTTCAAGAATCAATGCAAAGGCACCGGCATCTTCCAAGGCCAAGGCGTCTTCCACAACCTTTTTTGCATCATCAATCGACTTACCCTGCACCTTAAAGCCGCCTAATAGGGCTGCTGTTTGAGGAGTAAGACCAATGTGGCCAAAAACAGGAATACCTGCTTTATGGATAGCCCTTACAACAGGGGCCATATCCTTTCCACCTTCAAGTTTAATGGAATCGCACAACCCATCCTTGTAAAGAATCCCTGCGTTTGTTACAGCTTGCTCAATAGAGATATTGTAGGACATGAAGGGCAGATCACCTACTACATGAGCCCTTTTTACAGCCCGCATTACGGCTTTTGTATGGGCCAGCATCTCCTCCATGGTAACAGGTACAGTATCGCGGTATCCCAGCTCTACCATTCCCAGGGAATCCCCCACCAGGATAATATCGATCCCCGCTTCGTCTACAATGAGACCCTGAGGATACGAATAGGCGGTGATCATGGAGATCTTTTTGCCCTCCTCCTTCATCTTCCAAAGGTCGGCAACCATAAGTTTTTTTGTGGATTCTGGATGTGAACTCATATCTTTCTCCCTTAATCTTGATTGAATCTTAGTATAACTTAATAGAGTTAAATATAATTTAACTTTATTCCAGAATAATCCAATATGCCCAAGAATGCAAGGGGCAATCGCTACAGAATTGACAAAAAAATCTGCCTCCTCTATCCTATGCCCAAGGAGTTATACCTAAGGAGTTTCATATGACAATGGATTCTATCACCGATGTCCCAGGAATACTTGTGGGTCACGAAACCAATCTGGAGGGAGGAACAGGCTGTACTGTTTTAATATGTAAAAAGGGTGCTTTCGCCGGTGCGGATGTCCGGGGAGGAGCTCCAGGAACCAGGGAAATCCCCTGCCTGGATCCTGTAAACTTTGTGCAGAAAGCCCATGCTATCTATCTGAGCGGAGGGAGCGCTTATGGTCTGGACGGTGCTTCCGGCGTGATGCAGTATCTCGAAGAAAAGAATATAGGACTTGATGTGGGGGTTGGTTTGGTACCCATAGTTCCCGGGGCTGTGCTTTTTGACCTTCCCGTGGGAAGCCCTAAAATTCGGCCGGATAAGGAGATGGGTTACCGTGCCTGCCTTAATGCCAATTCCGGTGCTGTTCCGGAAGGCTCGGTAGGAGCAGGAACCGGAGCCACTGTAGGAAAACCCCTGGGGATGGATTATGTTATGAAGGGCGGATTGGGAAGCGCAAGTTATAAAAGAGGAGATCTCGTGGTAGGGGCTCTTGTGGCGGTGAATTGTTTTGGGGATATTAGGGAACCGGAAACTGGAAGGATAATCGCAGGAATGCTTTCTAAAGATAAGAAGTCTGTTTATGGTGCCTTGAGATATATTCTTGAATCTCCCGAGGAAAAGGCAAAGGTGTATACCAATACAACCCTAGGTATAATTGCCACAAATGCCAAATTGGATAAAGCAGGAGCCGCCAAGGTGGCACAGATGGCTCAGGATGGCTTTGCAAGGGCTATCAATCCAATTCATACCATGTACGATGGAGACACAATTTTTTGTATGGCTACCGGGGAAGTGGAAGGGGATCTTACAACCCTGGGAGTAATAGCCGCAGAGGTAATGGCCAGGGCAATAATAAAGGGAATAAAGGCTTCTACATCCCTTTTCGGTATTCCCGCCCACAGGGACCTGTTTAAGGCCTAGAATCTATCCCTTTTTTATAGATTCCTTTTAATAACAGGGGTTTTGCATGGATATTCTTTGCAAAATCCCTTTTTTTAATCCCTCCTATCCGCTTGCTAAATCCCTCTATTATGCTATAATTAAGCCATACTTAACCAAAGTAATTCTAACTACAGAAAATGATTCCTTGGAGGTAATTGAATGAAGACAGCCATTATTGGTTCAGGCGCCATGGGCTCCCTATTCGGAGGAAAACTTTCCCGACAGGGGGTGGAGGTGGTGCTTTACGATATAAACGAGAAACATATCCAGGAGATAAAGGAAAAGGGCTTGGTGATAGAAGAATCCGCCACCGGGGAGAGGGATACTTTCAAACCCGGAGCCTCTACAGATCCTGCCTCTGTAAAGGGAGCAGATTATTTTATCATCTTTGTAAAATCCACAGCCACGGAGGCTGTGGCAAAACAATTCTTACCCTTTGCCGGCCCCGAAACTGTGGTAATTACACTCCAAAATGGGGTGGGCAATGAGGAGATTATCCGCTCTGTTTTTGGAGAAAAGAGAAGCGCCGCCGGCGTAACCAGCCAGGGAGCTACCTTTCTTGGACCTGGAGCCATAAGGCATGCCGGTAACGGCCCTACATACCTTTGTATGTCTGATAAAAACAACGCAAAGTTGAAACCCCTGGTAGAAAAACTGAATGCCTCCGGTTTCGAGGCTTATATTGAAGAGAATATACAGAATCTCATCTGGAGCAAGCTGATAATCAATGTGGGAATAAATGCACTCACTGCGCTTACCGGCCTTCCCAATGGCCAGCTTTTGGATTACCAGGAAACAAAGACCCTTATGGCGGACCTTGTTTCCGAAGCACTGGAGGTAGTAAAGGCCAAGGGCATTCAGCTTACCTATTCCGATCCCTTAAAAACAGTTATGGAGGTGGCAGAAAAAACCGGTAAAAACCGATCCTCCATGCTTCAGGATTTTGACCGGAAATCTCCTTCGGAAATCGATTTTATAAACTACGCCATTGTCAAAGAAGCGGCAAAGCTTAATCTTCTCGTACCTGTGAATCTTGCTGTGGCCAGGCTTGTAAAAGCCCTTGATAACATCCACCTTAAGGAGAGGAATAATAATGCTTAATAAACAGGAAAAGGAGCTTTTAACTTATCTTGACAGGGACGAACTGGTTAAATTAACCCAGGATCTCATTAGAATCGATTCAGTAATAAGACCCGAGACAGGAAATACGGAATCCAAGGTAGTGGCTTTCATAGCCAGTTGGATAAGGAAGGAGCTCGGTCTTGAACCCTTAGTGGAAGAGGTTGAGCCGGGTAGAGAAAATATCATTCTCACCATTGATTCCGGAAAGGAAGGACCCTGTTTAATGCTGGAGGGGCATACGGATGTTGTTTCCGAGGGAGAATCCAGCCGTTGGGAGTTTCCCCCTTTTGAGGGAAGGGTAAACAATGGCCGCATCTATGGCCGCGGATCCTGCGACATGAAGGCAGGTCTAGCGGTGAATCTTTTAACAGCCAAGGCTATTGTGAAATCCGAGGTTCCCTTCACTGGTAGCCTTAAGCTTGGAATCCATTGCGACGAAGAGGGGATGATGATAGGGGTTAAGGATTTTATCCGGAAAGGCCATGCAGATAATGTTGATGCCTGCCTTGTATCGGAACCGGAGGAGAATCAGTTCTGTATAAGCATGAAGGGAGCCTTACGGGCCAAGGTCACAGTAACCGGAAAGATGGCCCACGGCGCTATGCCTCTTACAGGGATTAACCCAAACACAAGGCTTGCCAGGATCATCCTTGCTTTTGAGGAGTTCGAGAGGGAAGAGAAGGAACGCTGCGGGAGGGATGAATTCCTCGGGCTGCCCTCCATTACCTTTACCGTGGTTCAGTCACCTCCCGCCGGAGAACCAGCTCAGCTGAATGTTATGCCCGGAAAAGCAGTGGGGTATGTGGATATCCGTACAGTTCCTAAACAGAATCATGAAAAGATAAGAGAAACCCTTAAAAGCATCCTCCAGAAACTAGCAGAGAAAGATCAGGATTTTAAGGCAGACCTGGAGTTTATTGAGGATCGCCCCGTGGTGGCTATCTCCAGGGAGGAGAGAATAGTGCAGGTCTCCGCCTCCGCTTACAGGGATATAACAGGAAAGGAACCCAGGTATAACGGTGTTCCAGGGGCTACGGATGGAACCTTTCTTCATGCCTGGAAGGGGATCCCCTGCCTTGTAAACGGCCCGGGCCCCAGACATATCCCCCATCAGACGGATGAATATGTGGAGATAGAGGAGCTTTACGAAGCTCTGCAGGTTTACACGGTTTCAGCCTGCCGCTTCCTGAATCCTTAAAAACCTCAAGGCTGCCCAGGTATTTCAGAACTCACTCAGGGACTCATCAATCCCCTTGCGCACCTCGTACCAGTAATCCCTGGCAGCCTCTCCTTTCCCCTTTTCCAAACGGTCAATCCATTCCTGAAGAACCGGCCGGGAATCTCCTTCCACATCCCTCTGACGTTTCAGGTAGGATAACACAAAGTGAACATTTCCTTCCGACTCCCAGAATATAGAAACATTACGCGAATTCAGCCTGCTTGCCGTTCCAGCAACAGATTGAAGGAACTCCTCCCTTTTTCCGTAGAGTTCCTCAATTATGTTCGGAATCATCTCCTCCGCCCACCCTCTGTGGAACCGGCAGATTCCCATATTGTCCATAATCAGTTCCTTATTAAACCGTTCGGCGCACAGCCTGCCGAGTTCCCTAGGGGGATGAAAATCATTGCCATAGTACATATAGTACTTTCCCATAATAGCCATGGGCGCAAGAACTCCCGGCACCCAATACTGGTTTGGAACCATCCATCCCTGCCGGCCGAAGGAGGTGAAGATGAATTTATCCAGAACTTCCCTCCCCTTTTCCCTGGCCATCCGGCGGCCCCACTTTCTAGGACCTTCCAGCATATTAAGCCTGCCTTGGTTTTCCACAAGAGCATCAAGAAGCTGACAGGCAAGATCCGCATTAGTTTCCGAATCTTTATTAACATCAAAACTCTTTTTACTGAAAACAGGCAACCCTAGTACGCCTAATTCGGCAGGGCTGAAGATCCCGGAATCAAGAAGATCCATTAACCAGGAAACAACCCCACCCACAGAAATAGCATCAAATCCAAGGGTATCTGCCTTTCTTACAACCCTTTCTGCGGAAAATTGATCAAAGATTCCACAGAGAGGCCCTAAAGCCTGATAGGGCTCATAGTCTTTCTTGTAGATTTCCCTCATCTTTTTACATACCGCTGTACAAGGTTCACCACAGGTGGACTGATGTTTTGGTATAATGGTGTCCTGGTTGAATTGATACAGGTAGTGATCCTCCACTAAAGATTTATGAATTGCAAGTCTCTCCTCTTCGGAAAAATGAATGCTCCGATAGTTAAAGGCTAAAAGCCGGCCTTTAAGGGTGGCATAATTTACGCCCAGGGTTCCTCCAGTACTAAATTTTGGATCAAACCTGTACTTGGTTGTACTTTCAAAATCCTTGGCCAATAGTTTTTGATTATACTTATCCACAAACCACTGGTCTGCTACTCTTCGATCCCGGAAATCCTCCTCCAGGAAGGTTCCTCCGTAGATTACCGCAGCGATTCCATGCTCCTGAAGCATCTTTGAACCAAGACCGCCCCTCCCTGCCCAGGTGTCTACATTAGTTATACGCCCCTTGTAAACCGGTGCAGAGGCTAGAGCTCCAAAATCCGTGGAATTGCTCGCCGGACCGGTAGCAAGAATTCTTGGATCATTTTCATACCTGGGGCCATACTCCTCGTAACAGTAGTCCATAAGGGAATATACTCCCCCCTTCCCCGAGTTCCACACTGCCTTCACTTCGATGGGTAAAATCTCTACCTCAATCTCTTCCCCGTGGTTTCTGTTGAGGTACAAAACCGATGGTACTGGCGCTTTGCCAACCAGTGATACCAGGTTGATACCGAGATTGTTGAAGGCAAGACCGCCACCGCCTAAAGAGGAGATATAAAACCCTCTCCAGCAGGGGGAAAATCCTGTAACCACAAGCCTGTTGGAACCCGGAAGGATTGATCCCGCAAAGAGGCCAACTCCAAAATTGATGCTTCTATATAAACAGGAAAGATGAAGCCCAAGATCAACGGGTCCAAAAAAATCTCCTAAAGCGTATCTCTTCATTTTGTAGAATCCGGTAGCAGGGTCTATTAAAAGAGCTTTTAAACAGGTATCCATAAATTCTCCCTTTATAGTTAGATCTATTGTAAACTTTCCCGGAGGAAGGATCAAAGGAGATTTATTAGCAGAATATAAAAAAAGGGCTGTCTGTTCATACAGACAGCCCTGAGTGATAATCTTTTCTTAGATTTTTATGGTTCCGGAACTATCTTTTCGACAAGAACCTTGGCACCACCCTTAATCTCAAATAGGAAGAGGGGTTTGTTGGTTGGGATTCCGTCCTTGTTTGTCCAGTTGAACTGTAAACCCTCGAAGTTTTTAATATTGCGTACATAGTCTGCAATCATCTTCCTTTCTTCCGCTCTCTTTTTTGGATCTCCGGTAATGGGAAGATTCTCTATAGCAGATTTGATCTGATATACAGCATCGTAGTAGTTTGGTGAAAGGCTAAAGGGCTCAATTCCATTATGGTCCTTCTTGAAGGCTTCCCTGAAGGCATTCCAGCGGGGTGTGCTTAAATTGGGATCTGCATAATTATAGATCAGAACGCCATTGATATTTGCACCACCGGTGGTATAGAGAGCCGCATCGTCGGCACTGGAGAAAACGAGCAGATTGTTCATATCGCTCCAGCCGCGGTTTTTGAGTTCAATAATGATTTTGGCAACCTTTTCGGCATTACATACAAAGATGATACCGTCGGGATTCTGGGAAAGGGCTCTTACCACCAGGGGACCAAAGGTTACAGCATCGGTGGGAACTTCTACATCGGGAAGAGCTTCCACTCCAGCTTTCTCCAGCCCAACCCTGTGGGCTTTTGCCATTCCCGGCCAGGGTCCGTAGTTTTCAACAAACTGAACAACCTTTTTCATTTCCGGGTTTTTCTCGGCCCATACAGTTACAATAGGCGGAAGCCTTTCGTCTGTGGGCGGGAACCAGGAAACAGACCAGGGGAAAAACTGCATGGCATACTCGTAGGATGTGGTAGCGGTAAAGCAGAAAAGACCGGCCCGAACGGCTATGGGCATTGAAGCCATAATAACCGGTTCCGGAACAGGACCCATGGCTACTAAAGCGGTTTCAGTAAGTTTTGCCATTTCCACAGTACCCTTTTCTGGGCTCATTCCTGTGTCAATTCTCACGATCTTTACCGGTTTTCCTTTGATACCTCCAGCCTGATTGATCTCCCAAGCTGCCCTTTCGGCTCCCCACTGGAGATACTCTCCAATAGAGGCAATCGGACCTGTCAGTACATTAAGGAAAGGGATTTCCCATTCACTTACAACTACTTCGGCAGATTCGGCGGCAGGAGCAGTTTCCTGCTGGCCGGCGGCAAAGATGAAGGAACCCATAACTAGCATTATAAATGCTAAGGTTATGATTTTTTTCATAAGCTCTCCTCCTATTTTTTATTACGTTCTACGAACGTATTGAATGCATAAATTAATAATACTCTCTATTCTAAGCTTTTTCCACACCTTTACTTCGCCTAAAGATAAGGTTGTTCAATTTTTTAAGGTTCTTTCTTGTTATTGCACCTTCCGGTTTCAAGGCAAGAATTAGGATTAGAATTACTCCGTAAATCACAACCCTGTAGGACTGAACCTCCGGCGGTAATAGAAGAGGGAAACCCCAAAGTATTGGGGCTGCGAGCAAGGGTCCCCAGAGGGTTGTGTAGCCCCCCAGAAAGAGCATGGTCATACAAACTCCGATTATGTGGAAGGTGAAGAAATCGGGGAACAGGCTTCCCATAATGAATCCGTAAAGGACTCCGCTTAGGCCCCCTATTGCACCGGCAAAAGTCTGCAGTCCCATTCCCATCTTCTTCACATTTACACCAAAGGAAGTGGCCAGAGACTTATCTACGAAAATTGCCGAGGCAGCCCTGCCCAATCTTGAATGATCGAAGCGGTAAATAATGAAACCGACAATAAGAACACACAAGTAGGCAATGGGAAGAATCCCCTTAATGAGAGGCAATCCAAACATCCCCAAGGTGCTTCCCAAGGCGGGAGTATTTTCTACTACCGTTTTTGTTATATAGATGAAAGTGAAACCCACAATGACCACAGCAAAACAGGGGGCATCACCTATTGCAAAGCTCACAAGAAAGGAGATAAGGGCTCCTAAAAGTGCGCCTCCTATTAGAAGGATCAGGAAAGGGACACCCCAATGCAGGGAGGCGTATCCTGCGGCATAACCGCAGATGGCCATGATCGCTACAACTATGAAATGCAGCTGTCCAACCCTGTAGGGCAGATAGATTGCCCAGGTCATCAAGATATAGATAGCCGTAATGGCAAAGTAATAAAACATTGGTAAAGACAAGGTTATTACCTCCTTACTCTCTTTACAGGATTTACAGCTTAATCCCGAAAACCCCTTTGGGTTTTACGAGAATTACAACAAGCATTATTAAAAAAGCAACGGCATTGGACCAGTTACCTGCCCAGTACCCCTGCACCATAGCCTCTACTATTCCAAGGAGAAGCCCAACCACTAACCCACCCTTAAGGTTTCCAAGGCCGGCAATTATTGAGACCGCAAGAACTTTGTGGGCAAGATGATCCCCTAAACCGGGAGAGGCGGAACCCAGAAGGACAGCTAGAATAATGGCTGTTAGTCCTCCTAAAATTCCCGTTAAAGCATAACTCTGAATACCGGTTTTGAGTATTGGGATACCCACCAGCTTTGCGCCATTGGGATCCTCGGCAATAGCCCGGAAGGCTCTTCCCTGCTTTGTTTTATAGAGGAGCCAGAAGAGACCTAAAACAACCACAACACCTATGCCAAGACTTAAAACCTGTCCTCTGGTAAGGTGAATAAGGCCTAGAGTCAAAAAGGCTCCCTTTCCAGTCATCTGCGCAGGAAAGGCAATGGGAAAACCGTGATTAAATTCGTGGGAGAGAAGATCTGTAATTATCATTCCCATACCCATGGAGATTACCATGGTGGCATTTATATCCACCTCTCCCCGCTTCTTCATAATATGCTGAAAGATTGGAGCGGAGACTACATTCAGAAGGATTGCCGAAACAACCCCTGCAAGAATTCCCAAGAGTATATTGTTCCCCGTAGCTCCCAGGACAAGCCAGGAGATGTACATAGAGAACACCACAAGCACAGGGTAAGAAAAATGAATAATCATTGCCACGAGGAGCAGCAGATTGAAACCTGTTACTAACAGAACATATACACTTCCCAGGGAAAGTCCATTAAAAACTTGCGCTAAAAATACTTCCATTCCTTATGCTCCTAAATAGGCTTCCCGCACACCGGGATCATTCAACAATTGTACCGAAGTTCCGGAAAGCACAACCTTTCCTGTTTCCAGTACATAGCCTCTGTTGGCGATTTTAAGGGCTTTGTAGGCATTTTGCTCGGAAAGGAGAATTGTATATCCTTCTTTATTCAGACCGACAAGAATTTCGAAAATTTCATTAACAATTATCGGTGCAAGACCTATGGAAGGTTCATCCACAAGAATCAGCTTAGGAGATCCCATCAAAGATCTTCCTATTGCCAGCATCTGCCTTTCCCCGCCACTTAAGGTTCTAGCTATCTGATCCTTTCTTTCTTTCAGTATCGGGAAATGCTCATAAACCCTTTCAAGCTTTGTAGTTGAATCCTTCAGATTATGATGTGCCCCTAAAAGCAGGTTGTCCTGAACAGACATGGCGGCAAAGACCCCTCTACCTTCCGGAACCAGGGTAATACCGGCCCTTACAATCTTATCCGCCGGAAGGCTTTTAATTGAATTACTTTGGTAAACAATATCCCCGGCTTCGCATTTGGTGCTTCCCAAAATCGTCTCAAGGAGGGTTGTTTTCCCAGCCCCATTGGCGCCGACCAGTACGACAATCTCCCCCTCAAAGAGTTCCAGATTTACCTCTTTTAAAGCCCGGATACTTCCATAGGAAACACTAAGGTTTTCCACCTTTAAAATTTGCTTCTTATTCTGTTCCAAGGTAAGCCTCCAATACCTTCTGATTTTTCTGAATCTCACCAGGAAGGCCTTCCGCAATCTTTACTCCGAAATTAAGAACTGTTACATATTCTGATATTCCCATCAGCATTTTCATGTCGTGGCTCACAACAATTATGGTAAGCCCCATTTCATCCCGCAGCTGTTTTATAAGGAGTGAAACCTTCTCTGTTTCTTTGACCCCCATTCCAGAGGCGGGTTCATCCAAAAGCAGTAACTTTGGTTTTGCAATTATTGCCCGGGCTATCTGTAAAAACTGCCGTTCAGCCCATACTAGATCGGAGGCCCATCGCTCTGCGGCCTGTTCCATTCCTATCATGGCCAAAACCTCTCTAGCACTCCTTTCCAGTTCAAGCTCTCTCTTTTCCTTTTTTAGAGGGGGTCTTAAAAAGGTGGATACCATATCTTTTTGGGAAAAATCAAACATACCACTCATTACATTTTCTAAAACCGTGAGGCTAGGCACTAATTGACCAGCTTGAAAGGTTCTCCTGATCCCCATGTTGGCAATAACCTCAGGCGGTAGATTAGTTATCTCCTCTCCATCAAAGATTATGGTACCAGCTGTCGGTTTAAGCATACTGGTTATACAGTTGAAGGTGGTGGTCTTACCGGAACCATTGGGTCCTATCAGTCCATGGATACGGCCCTTTGCAACCTCCATATCCACACTTTTAACCGCCTGTAATCCTCCAAAAGTTTTTGTAAGCCCTTTAATAGAAAGCATACATCCATCCTTATGGGTTAATTAGATCCGCTTAAATAAATGATTTCTACTTCATTTACTTAAGTATAATTGAACTATTAACCCCAATTCTATGCATCAGTCTTTATTAAGTCAAGGGTAGGTATCTGTATTTAAGAAAAAATATATATTCCTTACCGGTATTGACAGCTCCTTTGGGCAGGGCTTAATTTAAAATGGATTTCAGGAGGTAAACGATGATAACAAGTTTTAAGGATCTGGAAAAACTTGCCGATGCAGGAAAATCCAAAAGAGTAGCCCTGGCTATGGCCGAGGAGGCGGACGCCCTCTGTGCCATTATCAATGCTGCTAAAAAGAATATAGCAGTGCCGGTTTTAGTGGGAAATGAAAAGGAGATAAGGGCTATTGCGGAAAGAGAGAACCTGGATATCGCTTCCTGGGAAATAATCGATGCCCAGGGAGAAAAGGAATCAGCCTATCTGGCGGTGGAGCTCATAAAAAAGGGGAAGGCAGACTGCCTTATGAAGGGAAAGGTTGCCACTTCAACTATAATGAAGGCAGCCCTGGATAAGGAGAAGGGTTTACGGGGAAGCGGAATTCTCTCTCACATTACTCTTATTGAAGCCCCCAACTATCACAAGCTCCTCCTCTTAACCGACGCAGCTCTCAACATAGCCCCGGATCTGGATACCAAGGCTGGAATACTCCAGAATGCGGTGGAGGTTGCAAAAAAGCTCGGAATCGGAACAGCCAAAGCTGCTGTTATTGGAGCGGTTGAAAAGGTTAACCAGGCCATGCCGGCAACTTTAGAGGCTGCAATCCTTTCAAAAATGGCCGACCGGGGTCAACTTAAAGGCTGTATTGTAGACGGCCCCTTTGCTCTGGATAATGCTATTTCCAGGAAAAGCTGTGAAGTAAAGGGAATAAAGTCGGAGGTGGGGGGAGATGCGGATATCCTTCTTATGCCAGATATAGAAGCTGCAAATGTAATGTATAAAACTATTGCCTATCTTACGGACTATAAAATGGCAGGCATAATAGTAGGAGCAGAGGTTCCTATAATCCTAACCTCCCGTGCAGACAGTGATGTAACCAAGTATCTGTCAATCCTTGCCGGGGTCTCTTTGGTTTAAAGATTGAAGATTAGGGGTACTGTAAAAACACTAACAGCGGTAGAGATTATCACGAGGCTTCCTGCATACTGCGGTTTTACTCCATAACGTGCAGGAAGCACAAAAGAAAAAACAGCACTGGGCAGAGAGGCTGCCACTATTACTACGGTTCTTAGAAGTCCGGCGATATTGAAAATTTCCACCGCCGCAAAGCCTAGGAGCAGACCGCCGGCAATTCTTAATAATACCCCGCCCAGAATAGGCAGATCCACCTCCACTCTTCTGCGGGAAAGGGAAACTCCTAGGGTAAAGATTGCCAAGGGAGAGGCTGCAGAACCTCCAAAGGAGAGAATTTCCAAAATACTCTTAGGCAGAGATATTCTAAGATATTTGAAAGCAAAGCCTAGTACTATTGCCCAAAGCAGGGGAGACTTTGCCATCTCTTTTAAACCCTTTATTGTAAACCCACCAGAGACAATGATGATTCCAAGGGTAAAGATAAAAAAGGTCTGGAATTGATCAAGAATCACAATATAGTTCATGCCCGCAGTTCCACCCCAGATCTTTAGAAGAGGGATTCCAAGAAAACCGGAATTCATAAAAACCAAGGGAGGAACTATTTCCTTAGGATCCCGTCGGATCAAGGCACTGTAGGAATAACCTGCCACAAGCATTCCTGCGGCAACAAAGGTTGTGGATCCTAGGATCTTTACAGTCTCCTGGGCCTCCAGGGAAGATTCATAAAGGGAGGCAAAGATAAGTAAGGGGAAAAAGAAATCGATGGTTATCCTGACCAGGGTTTCTTCCGAAAGGGCAAAAATACGGTCCAGAATAAAACCTGCAGCAGTTACTGCAAATAGAGGAAGGAGTATCAAAAAGGAGTTCAGTATCATGGCGGGCATAGTATCCATTTTTTTGAAAACAGTCGATCCCCATCCCTGCGGGATAGTATTGTTTTCTTGGGAAAGCAACCTTGTTTTAAAGAAGAAATGGAAATACAATGACTAAAATGCCACAAAAACTGTTACCCCGCTTAGCTTTACTTTTTTCCATGTTTGCCTGGGGTTCTTTCTACCCTCTTTCAAAATTTACCATGCAAAACCTGGATCCCTTAGTAATGGGTTTCCTCCGTTATTCTGTAGGACTTATCCCTCTCCTTCCCTTTTACTTTTTTACCCGACATAAAGGGCATCCTCCCTCCAACAAGCCGATACCCAAAAAGGAGCTCTTGGAGCTTTTCCTCCTTGGACAACTGGGAATAACACTTTTTGCCCTTTTCCTTTTTCTCGGTATAAATCTTTCCAATGCCTCTAATGGATCACTCCTTGCCAATACCCAGCCTATCTTTGCTGTATTCCTGGCCCCCCTTTTTCTAAAAGAGATACTCTCCCTTAAAAGGGTTTTAGGGGCTTTGGCTGGTTTCGTGGGTCTCCTTCTCGTTACTACCAGCGGCTCCTTGGCTGGACTTACCGACACCTCGGCATTTTTTGGTAATCTCTTCCTTGTAGGAGCTTCCGTATCTATGACTCTGTATAATATCTTCCTAAAAAAATACATAAGAAAATACGGTGGACTAATACCTACGGTGATAACCTTTTCCTTTGGAACCATTATACTCCTTCTTGTAGTTCTTTTTACCACAGAACCACAAGGATTCGGACTTCCCTGGGATACTTTGACTCTTATCCTAGTGCTGTATATAGGAATAGGAGCAACCTCAATACCCTACTTCCTTTTCAACAGTGCCCTTAAGGAGATGGATGTAATCTCTGCCAGCGGTTATAAATTCCTTATTCCCGTTTCCGGTGTAGTGCTCAGCATTTTCCTGCTTAAGGAGATTCCCGATCCTGTCTCTTTTATTGGTATGATTATCATTCTGGGATCAATATTATTTCTGCAAAGGGCAAATTGATAGCCGGAATTGATTATTAGTTTTACGATTTCTTTGACTTCACAAAAAAAATGGTTTATCATTATTTGCGCCGATTTTTATGACCTAAGGAGGAATTTCATGAGTGTATTAATCAAAAATGGTACTGTTGTAACCACCTCTGGAAGATACACAGCGGATGTGTTTGTAGACGGAGAAAAGATTAAAACCATCGGAACTAATCTCGATGTTAAAGCCGACGAGGTTGTGGAGGCTAAAGGGAAATACATCCTTCCCGGGGCAATAGATCCGCATACCCATATTTCCATGCCCTTTATGGGAACCTCTGCCCAAGACGATTACCGAACAGGTACCATCGCCGCAGCCTGCGGAGGAGTAACCACGGTTGTTGATTTCGACCTTCAGCAGAAGGGGGAATCCCTCTACGATGCCCTGGAAAGAAAAAAGTCCTGGGCTGCAGGTAAAACCTGCGTGGATTTTTCCCTCCATCCTGCGGTCATGGATCCAAGACCGGATGTAATAGCAGAGATTAAAAAAGCCGCCCAGGAATACGGTACCCCCAGTTTCAAGATCTTTATGGTTTACGATTTCCGGGTAGATGATGCAACCATGATTAAGCTCCTTGAGGAAACAAAAAAGTATGGAGGCCTCGTGCAGGTCCATGCAGAAAATGTGTATGTAATCTCCCACATGAACGAGGTTCTGGCCAAGGAGGGCAAGCTGGCTCCCTATTACCATGCCAAGAGCAGACCCAATCTTGCAGAAGAGGAGGCGATGCACAGGGCAATAAAGATGGTGGAGCTTACAGATTCAAGAATCTACTTTGTTCACCTCTCCTCCAAGGAGGGATTATGGGAGGTAAAACAGGCCAGAGATAGGGGATTGAATATCTATGCCGAAACCTGCCCGCAATACCTGCTCCTTACCGAGGATCGGTATAATGAACCCAACTGGGGCGGAGCTAAGTATGTTATGTCCCCCCCCTTAAGGACCCAGGAGAGCCTGGATGCCCTCTGGGGAGGCCTTAGAGGAGGAGACCTGCAGATAGTAGCCACAGATCACTGTCCCTTCTCCTTCAAGGGCAAAAAGGATATGTTCGGCAAGGAGGATTATAAAAAGATTCCTAATGGAGCACCGGGAATTGAAACCCTGCTTCCGGTTATGTACACCGAAGGGGTTGGCAAAGGTAGACTGACCCTGGAACAGATGGTAGGGGCCCTGTCCACCAACACTGCAAAGATGTTTGGTTTAACAGAAAAGGGAGAAATCGCCGTCGGAAAGGATGCGGACATCGTAGTTTTTGATCCAAACCAAAAATTTACTGTTTCTATAAACAAACTTCATATGAATATTGACTATACTCCCTTTGAAGGTTTTGAGCTTACAGGCATGCCTTCCCAAGTTTACTCCCGGGGTAAGAAGGTTGCCCAATGGCAGAAGGATCATGTGGAATTTGTAGGACAAGAGGGTTGGGGCAGATTTGTAAAACGGGCTCCCTTCTCAGGTTTTTAACTCGCTTATTTAATGGTTGATTCGGGTCTGGATCAGTCTTTAATTTTTTTATATAAAGAAGTTCCTGCAAAAATAATCATTTTTGCAGGACTTCTATTTCTTAGCAGTTATATAATTATAGGAAAACTGCAAGATATTTTTGAATGTATAATTCTTGGAGGATTCTATGTCAGAAGCGAAAGATAAGTATCTAAAAGAAGCCGTAGCTCCCTACACTCCCCTTACGGCCATGGAAGAAGCTTCCAGGTGTCTTTTATGCCACGATGCGCCCTGTAGCAGGGATTGTCCAGCAGCAACAGACCCTGGATCCTTTATTAGAGCAATAAGGTTCCGGAATTTTAAGGGAGCGGCGGAGATAATAAGGAAAAACAATATTCTTGGCGGGGTTTGCGCAAGGGTATGTCCCTACGAAAGACTCTGTGAGGAGGCCTGCTCTCGTACAGGTATAGATATTCCCATAGAGATCGGAAGACTGCAGCGTTTTGCCACAGACTATGAAAGTGCTACTAAATTCAAGGCTCTGGATCCAGTTCCTGCCACCAAGGAGAAGGTTGCTGTAATTGGTTCTGGTCCAGCATCCCTTTCCACTGCGGCCAATCTTGCCCTGCTTGGCTATAAAGTTACAGTTTTTGAGGCCAAGGGAAAACCAGGTGGGGTACTCACCTATGGGATAGTCCCCTCAAGACTACCCCAGTATGTAGTGGACGAGGAGATCCAGTATGTAAAGGATCTGGGAGTAGAAATCCGCTGCAACATAAAGGTGGGCAAAGATATTACCATTGATAAACTTAAGGAAGAAGGTTACAAAGCCTTTTTTATAGGAACTGGTTTGCAGAGTTCCAAAACCCTGAATATTCCCGGGGCTGATCTTAAGGGGATTATCTCTGCACTAGATTACCTTGCTGCAGCAAAACCAACCAATGGGAATTGCGAAGTTGGTAACTATGTGGTGGTAATCGGCGGCGGCGATGTAGCCATGGACTGTGCCACCACGGCAAAACATTTGGGAGCAAAAAAGGTCACAGTTCTTTACCGGAGAACCAGGGAGGAGATGCCAGCCTATCCTCCGGAGGTAAAGCATGTAGAGGCCGAGGGTGTGAATTTTATTTATACCTTTGCTCCAGAAGAATTTTTGGGTAAGGATGGCCGGGTTGTGGCTGTTAAGGGAAAAGGAACCAGGGATGAATCCTTTGTACAGCTCCAGGCAGATACTGTGGTTGTGGCTATAGGGCAGCAAGCGGATCCCGATCTCCCGGCACTGGCAAATTTTCAGTTTGACGGAAAATTGATTATTTCCGACGAGGATAAGGATTGCAGGACAAACCTCCCCTACCTTTTTGCAGCCGGAGATATAGTTAACGGGGGAAAAACTGTGGTAAAGGCGGTAGCCGCAGGAAAGGTTGCTGCTAAGAGCATAGACGAATACCTGACAAAAGAGAGGGCAAAGTAATATGGCAAAATATACGGATTTATCAATCAATTTCCTGGGGTTCCCCTGCGAGAACCCCTTCTTCCTTTCCTCCTCCCCAGTAGCGGCAACCTACGAGATGTGTGCCAAATATCTGAAAAATGGAGGGGGTGGAATTGTTTTCAAAACCGTAGGAACCTATATCCCTGACGAGTGCTCCCCTAGGTTTGACTATACCAGGAAGGAAAGCACCTCCTTCGTAGGATTCAAAAACATGGAGCAGATATCCGATCATCCCTACGAGCAGAATTTGGAATGGATACATCAACTTAAAAAGGATTTTCCTCAGAAATGCCTTATTGTATCTATTATGGGAATGAATGAGGAGGACTGGACTCGGCTTGCCAGGGATGTAACCGCTGCGGGAGCGGATATTCTGGAGTGCAACTTCTCCTGTCCCCAGATGACAAAGGAAGGGATGGGATCCGATGTGGGCGCCAATCTTGACCTCATAACCCGGTTTACCAAAGCTACCCTGGCGGGAACTCATCTTCCAGTAATGCCTAAAATGACTCCCAATATCGAAAAGATGGAAATCCCGGCAAGAGCCGCAATAAAAGCCGGTGCCCATGCCATAGCTGCAATAAACACTATAAAATCTATTACAGGAATCGATCTGGATTACTATACCGCCCTGCCGGTGGTGAATGGGAAATCCTCCATTTCCGGTTATTCAGGAAAGGCCGTTAAACCGATTGCCCTGCGCTTTATAGCCAATTTAGCCATGGATCCGGAACTTAAGGGAATCCCCTTAAGCGGGATAGGGGGAATTGAAACCTGGGAAGATGCGGCGGAATTTCTTGCCGCTGGGTGCAGCAACCTTCAGTTTACCACCTCCATAATGCAGTACGGATACAGGATTGTGGAGGATATGATCAGCGGACTCTCCCTCTACTTAGCGGAAAAGGGTTTCAATAAATTGGACGATTTTGTCGGGGTTGCTCTACCGAATATTATCCCCGCCGATGATGTAGACCGGGATTTTAAAATCTATCCCTCCATCGATCTTGATAAATGCGTCGGGTGCGGAAGATGTTATATCTCCTGTTTTGATGGAGCCCATCAAGCGATAGAATGGGACGAAGAAAAGAGACGGCCCAAAGTTGACGAAGAAAAATGTGTAGGTTGCCATCTTTGTCTCCATGTTTGCCCTGTTTATCAGTGCATTACTCCGGGCAAGGTGGTTTTCAAGGGACAGGATCAGTTCGGTCTTGGCAGTGAGGCCAAGTACAGCGAAAGCCTTCCCAACAGCCGGGAGATTCAGTTCCGGAAGGCCTACAGATAGAAGCAATATATCTCTATATTAAAAAATTAAAAATTAAAAAATTTAAAACTAGCTTCTGTTTGGGCGGGATTAACTCCCGCCCTTTTAGTATCGCCTTAAAAAGGTGAGGATATCTGGTTATGAGCAATTTCAGCAGCTTGAGAAAACCCTATCCCGAGAAAGGGGCTTTCAATAAGGCCTCCGGTAAAACCCTGTACCTGGAGGATCTCTCCTATCCCGGTCTTCTCCACGCCTTCCTTGTACTTAGCCGCCAGAGTCATGGCGAGAGTCTTGGAATAGATATTTCTGAGGCTGTAAAAATGGATGGTGTTCGGACAGTCCTTACAGGAGAGGAGGTGTCGGAGAATCTTGTAATCATACAGGCGACAAACCGCCCCTGGCCAGGGGTAGGATCAGACATTACGGGGAGCCGGTAGCAGCGGTAGCGGCGGATAATCTGCAGCAGACAGAAGATAGGTATTCCTCCTAGGGGAATCTTACAGCCTTAAAAATACGGTTTCTTTTAGACACCGGAGGATACGCTGATTATTCCGTAAACATAAGCAGAACCTCCACTATTGCCTGTACAGGACCCTACAGATTCCCCAATGTGGAGTGTGAATCCCTCTGTGTTTACACCAATAAACCCTTTGCCACAGCCTTTCGAGGCTTCGGACATCTGGAGTCCTCCTTCGTAGTGGAAAGGATAATGGATAAACTTGCCGATGCCTGCGGTCTTGATCCTGTCGCCTTCAGGCGGATAAACCTTGTTAAACCGGGTGATACAACCCCAATCCAATCCTTGTTGGATGAAAATACCGGGGATCTTTCCGGTTGTCTTGAAAAGGCTTACCAAGATCTTGAAAGGGTCTGGAGGAACCTTGGAGAAAAGGGAAACCCTTTTACTTATACAAATGATAATGCCCTAAGAGACACATTTCTTTCTATGGAATGTGGAAACAAAGACTATCTCCGAGCCTGCGGTGTAAGCTGCTTCTGGAAAGCGCCTGCGATACCGACAAACATCAATGCAGGAGCAGTGTTTTTTTTCTACGAGGATGGAAGCGTAAACCTGGTAACCGGAAGAATAGCAGACTATACCATCAGGAATCGTCTTACCCTAGGAGGAAACCTCTGCGATCGTCTACTCTACCAGGAGGCTCTCCTTCCCCTCCTTCTTTTAGATTCCACTGCCCTTATAGCTGGGCTGGAAGGAATATATGAGAGGGCGTTGCGAAATCTTTTCAATAAAAGGCTTTTACTAAAACCCGGAGAGTTTCTGCTCTCCCATCAGATACCAGAGAAAAACCTGAATCTTCCCTTTGCTACATTCCGATACACACGATATTCTGAAATCGATTATCCGCTGGTGATGACACTACTAATCAAGAAGGGAGAGGAGATTCTTGGAACAGTAACGGGATTATCCAATTCCTCAATTATCCTAGATTATGCAACACCCTCGGAGCCCCTTCTTTTTGTGCTTAGAAACCGGCTTGGACTAACCGGTCCCAAGAGGGGCTGTGAAAATGGCGACTGCGGCGCCTGTATAGTACTTCTTTCGGGTAAACTTGTTAAATCCTGTTTGATTCTTGCTGTGGAGGTTCAGGGGCTTTCTATTGAGACCGTCGAGGGAATCAAAGATCAGGATCTGAAAAAGGCCTTTGTGGAGGAGAGAGGTTTTCAATGCAGATTCTGCACCGCTGGATTCATAACCCTTACCCACAGTATCTTCCGGGATTTCCCGGAAATTCCGGAAGCAGAGGTTCTAAAGTATTTCTCCGGCAACCTGTGCCGGTGCACAGGCTATGTGGGGATATCCCTGGCTCTGTTAGCCTATAGGGAAAAGAGAAAAGGGAGATAAAAATTAATTGTATGCTCATTCTCAATTTAGAAAGATTCCTTGACGCCTGAAAATATCAGGTTCAAAATAGTGGATATTCCATATTCGGGAGGTTTTAAAAATGTTTGGTTTACCTGCATCAACCAACCTTGTCCTGTTCGGATTCCCCCTTTTCTGGATCCTCTACACCCTCATATTCCTTATAAGGACAAAGGACTGGTCCAGGGAGGAAAGAGAGGAGGGTGGGAAGCAATGAATCCTGTTGTCCTCATCTTCCTTGTCTTCTATTACGTAGTGGTTGTATCCATCGGTTTCTGGGCTGTGAAAAAAGGCGGCGCTAAGGATCTGGAGGGGTATCTTCTGGGAGGAAGAAAGGTAGGCCCCCTTGTTACAGCCATGACCCTTCAGTCCACCTCCATGAGCGGCTATATGTTTTTAGGCGCCGGCTCGGAAGGGTTCAGAGCAGGTTACTGGTCAATCTGGTATGCCGTAGGGGATATAGGCGGAGGTGTAGTTAATCTTTCTGTCATCGGACGCAGGATGCGTAAGCTATCCAAGACTCTAGGTTCCCTTACCTCCATAGAGTATCTTGAAAACCGTTACCCTCATGTGGCAACCCGTCTCATCGCCGGTGGATTGACGATATTCTTTCTGTTTTTCTATGTCCTTGCCCAGTTTATAGCTGGAGGAAAAGGTATGGCACTGGTAACAGGGCTTCCCTACTGGGCTTCGGTTTTGATTGCTGTGGGGATCATTATGATCTATACCTACTTGGGTGGTTACTTTGCCGTTGCCTGGACTGATTTTTTTCAAAGTATTGTAATGGTAATTGGTGTACTTTGGATACTTTTTGCCTCACTTAATTATGTTGGTGGTTTCTCCGCCGCCAACAATGCCCTGTCTGGAATAGATCCTACCTATCTTTCTATTTGGGGGAAAGATCTCCAGTACAAGGGGCAATGGGGAGAGGTGGCTGGTGCAGTGCTTATATTTTCCGTTGGTTATATGGGCTGGCCTCATGTGGTAACAAGACACATGGCGATGACCAAACCGAGTACTGCACGAATGGCAGGGTTATATTCAACCCTTTGGAACCTTCTCTTTGTTACATCCCCCTATATAGTGGGGATTCTTGCCCTTCTTATTGTTCCCAATCTCGCGGATCCGGAGATGGCGATTTTTGAGGTTTCCCGGCTCCTACTGCCCAGTGCAGTGGTTGGTATTGTGATGGCTGCGATAATGGCAGCAATAATGTCTACTGC
>Ga0067045_1002676_pt1 | contig 55610 bp, 58 predicted proteins | sample TerdegcTABiofilm_FD_59184 | JGI IMG/M metagenome (GOLD analysis project Ga0067045, IMG submission 59184) | Combined Assembly of (Gp0054472, Gp0054536) Wastewater bioreactor microbial communities from Singapore -Terephthalate degrading...
TATTGAGCGAATTATTTCCATGAAGACATCACCTCTTTAAGTAATCGGGGGGTTACTTGTCCTTTTGTGAGGACGGTGATGTCTTCGCTATTCCCTTCAAAAACTCCTACAATAACTTTACTCAAACGTTCAATATGGATTGCGCTATTTTTCACAATCTTGGCCTATTCGTCTTTGCCTTCGTCTTTGTCCTGTTTGACTTTGTTGATGATGCCGGGGACCATCTCGATTATTTTTTCCAGCGATCCCTTGTCTTTTAAGGCCATCAACGAGACTTCGCCGCCCTTGATCACCAGCATGCTGTTGGGAGCTATCTTCCCTCCCACGCCGGCGCCGCCGCCCGTGCCGTCGTTACCCCTGCTGTCTTTGCCGGAACCGGTGCCGGCCCCCAGCCCAAAAGACACTTCAATTATGGGCACCAGAGTGACGTCTCCCACGGTCATCGGTTTGCCTACCACCGTCTCCGTGCGGAAAAAATTTTCCAGCTTCTCAAACAGGGCCTCCAGGTTCTCTTTTAAATCCATTCTTCACGCCTCCTTGTTTTACAGGCATTGTTTTATTATCCTGCCTATTTATACACCGGCGAAGCCCGGCCGGTTGCAAGTTTTTGGCCGGCCTTCCTTTGCCGGAGCATTTGTTTCCACACCGGCCTTGCTTCCCCGGACAGCGCGAATCGCGCCGCGTGATACACCAATACCGCCAGGATTATTCTCCCCTCGAGCCTGAAGCAGACGTCGCGCACCTCGCGGGCAAATTCCGGCACTATCCCGATCCGGGGAAACACGCTGCGCGCCGCAGCCAGCAGCCCGGTGTAATAAGGGTCCTCAAACCCCAGGACACCGCTGGCTTCACATACTCGCGGCGCGACTGAACGCACGACCTGTTGCGCGGTCTCCAGCAGCCGCCGCAGAAACCGCCGGTCCGCAAGGGCCGCCAAACCGGGCAATGAGGAGCGGCGCTTCTCCTTGGCCTCCGCCTCTGCCCTTCCCCCTTTGCTTTTTCGCTCGGAGGGCCCGGGCTCCTTTCTACTGGCCTGGATTTTGTCCAGCGCCCTTACCCTTAACCCGCACACATAGACAGTTACCCGGCTGCCGGTTTCCGCTCCCCAGGCTGCCGCCACCACGGCCGGTCCTAACCTGGCGGCCAGCCTGACCGCCGCCTTATCGCACCATGTACCGCCAAATTCGTAACGGACCGGCAAAAACAGCACCAGCAAGATCCCCGATACCAACAGCCCTAAAACAGCGGCCGCAACCAGCCCAAGCAATTCGAGCCCCATATCATGTCACCTGCATTTCACAAGCCAACGAGCCGGCGCAGGACGGATTTTTTCTTTTTGGGCGGAGCGGCTCCCGGCCCGGGTTCGATAGCCCGGTTCAGGCCGGGCACCAGGCTCAGAAACTTTACAGAATTTCTAAGCACGTTCAATTGAAAATTTACGGCGTTTGCAAGGATGCTGCGCCTGCTTTTTTGCTCTTTACCTTCTCCTCCTTCTCCTCCCGCGTCAAATGAGGCACACGCCTGCCATACGGCCGACTTAAGCAGCGTCAGTTCCGGCGGTATTTCTATCTGTTCATTGAAAAACCGCGACAGTTCCCAGTCCACTATCTTCAAGCGGTTCAACTCACGGCGGCATTGAGGGCAGAGCTTGAGGTGCTCCTCCAGGACCAACCCCGCCACCGGCTCAATTGTCCCGTCGATGTATTCGTTTAACAGTTCCTGGCCCACCTTGCACATGCTTATACCTCCAGCATACCCTTATTGATCAGGACCGATTTCAACAGGCCGCGGGCCCTGAACAGGCTGTTTTTTACCGTCCCCAGCGGCTGGTCAAGGAGGCGTGCTATTTCCTGGCAAGAAAGGCCCTGCAGGTAATGCAGCGTGAGAACCATCCTCGGACCGGGCGGCAGAAGCGCCATCCCCTCGCGGACGGCCTCCTGCGTGGTCAGGCCCGCAACCTGGTCATCTATGCTTTCCCCCGCCGCTTGAATGCCCTGGAGCAGAGGACGCCCCTGTTCATCCTCAAAGTCCAGCGACAGGTGCCATCTCTTTTCCCGGTCCCGGCGGTAATTCAGGCAGGTATTGACCGCTATTTTTTTGATCCAGGGCGAAAACTCTCGGCTTTCGTCAAAGGAGCCGATGTTTTGGAAGACCTTAATCATGATGTCCTGCAAGGCGTCCAGGGCATCTTCCTTGTTACCCAGGTATTTAAAGCACAACCTGAACAGGTCGCCCTCATACCTGGACAACAGCACGGAGAAGGCTTCCCTGTCACGACGCTTGCAGCGGCGGATCAAGCTTAAATTTATATCGGCCACCTAAGAAAACCCCTTTATCTCCTTAACAATATATCCATACACCAAGCAAGGGTTTTGGGTTGCAAAAATCCGGCCCTATCCTTTCCATAAAAAAGATAAATGGCGGAGCGTATTCAAAAATTAGTGCGAAAAGTGTGGATTTAAATGGAAAACCAAAATTGGTATGATAAATGTATCGACCCGGCAAAGGAGGTCGGCTGCAGTGGCGGGGAACAGAGGGCAACGGCCAGAATTGGGCGGGCCCGGCGAAGGCGAACGGGCGGCGGCGATGCGGTATTGCGTAACCACCATCATCCCGCGGGAAAATCCTGTGCGGCGCGTCCGGTACATGGACCAGGAAGAGCTCCGGCGGTTCCTGGACAGCTATGACGAATATGAAGAGTTCATCGCGGAAATTGCCAGGGTGCCTCCTGAAGGCGAATAGCGCAGGAACAATTGGCGGTAATAATTCCGGCCTTACCGTACTATCCTGTATTAAATAAAACAGGATGGCTCGGGTGAAGGACAAATGGCGCAAGAGGTGATCTGGCAAAGCACTCTGGCCGGCCTGGCCACCGTGCTGGGCGCGCTGGCGGTGGCAGCCCTCGGACGGCCTGGCGAACGGGTCCTGGCTGTTCTCCTGGGGTTTGCCGGCGGGGTGATGGCGGCGGTCGTGGTGTTCGACCTCATCCCTTCAGCTCTTGATTACGGCAATGTGCTCACCACGTGGGGCGGCTTTCTTCTGGGGTTGGTGTTCATGCTGGGTCTCGATCTGGTGATTTCCCTGATTCCCGGTTTGCAAAGCGCCGGATCTCTTGGCCTGGAGAGCCGGTTTTTGAAAATGGGCTGCCTCATCGCCGCGGGGATCGCGCTGCACGACCTGCCCGAGGGAATAGCGATCGCCGTCGGTTATTCGGCCAAGGAAAGCCTGGGAATTCTTATTGCCCTGTCCATCGGATTGCACAACATCCCCGAGGGCATGGCCACCGCAGCACCGCTGAACATGGGCGGGATGTCGAAGGCGGGCATCGTCCTGACCTGCCTGGCCATCAGCCTATTTACCCCGCTGGGAGCCTGCCTCGGCCTGTTGGTTGTATCCGTCTCCAGGCGGTTCATTTGTCTGTTGCTGGCCCTGGCCGGCGGGGCAATGGCCTTCATCGTCAACAACGAGCTGATCCCCGAAGCGTACCGGCGGCACCCCAACTTCGCCCGGGCCGGGTTCCTGCTCGGCATGTCGCTGATCATGCTGCTCACTGTTCTCCAGCATTAAACCCCAACCCAACCTCGCGCCGCACGCCATAAACCGCACAACCGCCGGCCGCGTGCAGCCGTCGTCCGGGCCCCTGTCCCCTGCCTTGCCGGTATTAAATCCTTCCTCCCGGTAAAAACTAAAGGCGGCAAGGGGGGCTTGCGTTTGATGCGTCTTTCGCTGCCGGACGGCTGCCGGCTGGGACTAATCGGAGCCATCGCCGGGTTCGTCAACGGGTTTATCGGCATAGGCGGCGGCACCATACTCATACCGTCAATGGTATTGCTGCTTAAAGAAAAGCGGCATGTCGCCCACGGCACTTCGCTGGCCGTCATCCTGCCCACGGCCGCCGTCAGCACCTTCATTTACCAGGCCAGCCAGCACCTGGACTGGGGGCTGGCTTTGAACATAGCCCTGAGCGGCATGGCCGGCGGCTACCTTGGCGCAAGGATGATGGAGACGATACCCGCCCTCCGTCTGAAGCAGATTTTTGGTATCTTTATGCTGCTGGCAGGGATCAGGATGATTGCTTGATGATGGTGTATCTGATAGGCCTGTTCACCGGCATCTTGAGCGGAATGGCCATCGGCGGCGGGACCCTGCTGGTCCCGGCCCTGGTCATCTTGCTGAACATCGACCAGCACATCGCCCAGGGAGTATGCCTGGCCTCGTTCATTCCCACAGCGGTGGTGGCCGTGATCACCCATTACCGGCAGAACAACATAAACATAAGGCTTGCCGCCATTTTAACAGCAGGCACGCTGGCCGGCGCCGTGATCGGCGCCACCCTGGCCAACAGGTTCGAGGCCGGTATCCTGAGGAAAACCTTCGGCCTGTTCCTGGTCATGATGGGGCTTTATGAGTTTTTCAGCAAACGGAAAGAAACGGGCTGAAGCGTTGTCACTCAGCCCGTTTCTCTTCCAGCCATTTTCTGGCCCGCTCCACCGCTTCCCTGACCCGGACCGGAGCGGTGCCCCCGTAAGTCAGCCGGCGCCCTACCACGTTCTCCAGTTTCAGCGCGTCGTAAACATCGGCGCCAATCAGGCCCTCCACTTCAATCCCCAGGTCCCGGCCGGCCTTGTCCATCTCCTCCGGCGTCAGGTCTTCCAACGACTTGCCGCAGGATACGCAATGGCTGACCAGGCTCCCGACCAGCCGGTGGGCATCGCGAAAGCTTAGGCCTTTTCTTACCAGGTAATCGGCCAGGTCAGTGGCGTTAGAAAAGCCCCGGCCGGCTGCCCGGCGCATTTCTTCTTTCCTGAACACGGCCGTGGCCAGCATCGGCGCAAAGACCAGCAGGCATTTCTGGACGGTATCGACGCCATCGAACAAGGCTTCCTTGTCTTCCTGCATGTCTTTGTTGTAGGCCAGCGGCAGCCCCTTCATGACCACAAGCAGCGCCAGGAGGTGGCCGTACACGCGGCCGGACTTTCCCCTGACCAGTTCGGCCACGTCCGGGTTCTTCTTCTGCGGCATGATGGACGAGCCGGTGCTGTATGCGTCGTCCAGTTCCACAAACCCGAAGCCCTGGCTGGCCCAAAGTACGACCTCCTCGGCCAGGCGCGACAGGTGCATCATCACCAGCGACAGCGCTGCCAGGAACTCGATGATGTAGTCCCGGTCGGAAACGCCGTCCATGCTGTTCTCGGAAACGGCGGAAAACCCAAGTTCCCGAGCGACTTTTTCCCTGTTCAAGGGGAAGGTGGTACCGGCCAGGGCGCCCGAACCCAAAGGCATTACGTCCGTCCGCCGCCGGCAGTCTTCCAGCCTCCCGCAGTCACGTTTGAACATCTCCACGTAGGCCAGCAGGTGGTGGCCTAGGGTCACGGGCTGGGCGCTCTGCAGGTGGGTAAACCCGGGCATGACCGTATCGGCATGCTCGTCGGCCAGCCTGACCAGGACCTCTACCAGGTCAAGGAGCAGGCCCCTGGTCTTGTCTATCTCTTCTTTGACGAACAGCCGGGTGTCAAGGGCCACCTGGTCGTTCCGGCTCCTGCCGGTGTGCAGCTTTTTGCCCGCCGGCCCGATTTTTTCCGTCAGGACCGCTTCGATGTTCATGTGGATGTCTTCGGCTTCCCGTGAAAACCGCAGCTTGCCGTCCTCGATCTCTTTCAGGATCTCTTCCAGACCCGCTATGATCCGATCCGCCTCCTGGCGGGTGATTATGCCTTCCTCGCCCAGCATCCTGGCGTGCGCAATGCTGCCGCGGATGTCATGGCGATACAGGCGACAGTCAAAACCGATGGAGGAATGAAAATCCTCCACCAGGCCGTCGGTGTTCTTTTGGAAACGCCCGCCCCACAGCTTTTTCTCCATCGTCCCCACCCCCTGCGGCCAGCCGGATGGACCCGGCCCACCGCCTTTTTTCCGCGGTCAAAACAGTCCCGCCTTCTTCTTCATCAGGGCCTGCACTTTCAGCGGCAGCCCGAACAGGTTGATGAACCCTTCCGCATCCTTCTGGTTGTAAACCTGGTCTTCGCCGAAGGTGGCAAACTCCTGGCTGTACAATGAGTACGGCGACTCGGCGCCGGCAGGGGTGCAGTTGCCCTTATACAGTTTCATCCGCACTTTGCCGGTGACCGTCCGCTGGGTCACGTCCACAAAAGCGTCGAAGGCCTCGCGCAGCGGGTGGAACCAGACGCCGTCGTAAACCAGCTCGGCATACCGCAGGGCAATAAGCTGCTTGTAATGGAGGGTGATCCTGTCCAGGGTGAGCAGTTCCAGTTCCTGGTGAGCCAGATGCAGCAAAGTGCCCCCCGGGGTTTCGTATACACCCCGCGATTTCATGCCGACCAGCCGGTTCTCCACGATGTCGGCGATCCCCACGCCGTTCCTGGCCGCAGCCTCGTTGGCTTTCTCAATCAGGCGCACCGGGCCGTACCGCTCGCCGTTCAAAGCTACCGGCACACCTTTTTCAAACTCTATCTCCACGTATTCCGGTCTGTCCGGCGCCTTTTCCGGCGGAGTGATCACCAGCAGGACATCGCCCGGCGGCTCCTTACCGGGGTCCTCCAGGTCCGCGCCTTCGTGGCTCAGGTGCCACAGGTTGCCGTCCATGCTGTACGGCCGGTCCTTGGTCACGGGCACGGGTATGCCGCGGGCCGCAGCATAGTCCACCGCCTGCTCCCTCGACCTGATGTTCCACTCACGCCAGGGCGCGATTATTTTCAGGTCGGGGGCCAGGGCCTTCACCGTCAGTTCAAACCTCACCTGGTCGTTCCCTTTGCCCGTGGCCCCGTGGGCGACCGCCTGGGCGCCCTCTTTCCGGGCGACCTCCACCAGCTTCTTGGCGATGAGCGGGCGGGCGAATGAGGTGCCAAGCAGGTACTTGCCCTCATACACCGCCCCCGCCTTCAGGGTCGGAAAAATGTAACCGGTCACGAACTCTTCCTTCACGTCCTCGATGTAGATCTTGCTGGCACCGGTCCTGATCGCCTTTTGCCTCAAGGGTTCCAGGTCTTCGCCTTGGCCCAGGTCGGCGGACATGGCGACGACCTCGCAGCCGTAGTTCTCTTTCAGCCAGGGAATGATGATGGATGTGTCCAGCCCACCCGAATAGGCCAGGACCACCTTTTCAATCTTGTTCATCCCGTTTCCTCCTCGTTCGATCCAAGTTGAATGCAAACCATAACCAATGGCATATGTCCTGATATCCGCACCGGTACTAGCCCAGCAAGGCCGCTAAAATGGCCTTATGGGCGTGAAGCCTGTTCTCCGCCTCGTCGAAGATGACCGACTGCGGCCCTTCCATCACTTCGTCGGTGATCTCTTCCCCGCGGTGCGCCGGCAGGCAGTGCATGACCACCGCGTCTGCGGCGGCCAGCTTCAACAGTTCGCCGTTCACCTGGTAGCTGGCCAGGGCCTTGCGGCGCATGGCAGCCTCTTCTTCCTGGCCCATGCTGGCCCAGACGTCGGTGTACAGTACGTGGGCGCCGGCCGCCGCATCCCTGGGATCGCTCACCACGCGGATTTTGGCCGCATCGCCGGCCAGGGCACGAGCCGTTGCCACCACCTGCGGGTCCGGGGCATAGCCCGGCGGTGAGGCGACCGTCACTTCCAGCCCCATGATGGCCCCGCCGATCATCAGGCTGTTGGCCACGTTGTTGCCGTCGCCGATGTAGGCAAGCTTCAACCCGTTCAGGTCTCCCTTGTGTTCCCAGATGGTGAGCAGGTCCGCCAGGACCTGTGTGGGATGTAAATCGTTGCTAAGCCCGTTGATGACCGGCACTTCGGAATACCTCGCCAGGTCAAGGACCTCCTGGTGGCTGAAAGTCCTGATCAGGATTCCGTCGCAGTAGCGGGCCAATACCCGGGCCGTGTCCTGCACAGGCTCACCCCGCCCGACCTGCAGGTCGTTCTTGCTCAGGAACATGGCCAGCCCGCCCAGGTGGTACATGGCCACCTCAAAGGAAACCCTGGTGCGGGTGGAGGCCTTCTGGAAGATCATGGCCAGGGTTTTGCCTTCCAAGATCCGGTGCGGGATGCCTTTTTTTTGTTTTTCCTTCAGGTCGCGGGCCAGTTCCAGCAAGTGCCAAATCTCCGCCCGGCTGAAATCAGCCAGGCTGATAAAATCGCGGCCTTTCAAATTCATGATTCAAACCACTCTCCCCCCTGCATGCTGGCATGCATTCTCATTTCGGTTTATCATTGCTCGACCTCGGCCACGGCTTCTTCAAGGATGACCAGCCCCCGGTCGATCTCGTCGTAGGTGACGGTGAGCGGGGGAACGAGGCGCAGCACTTTGCTTTGGACGCAGTTGATCAGCAGCCCTTTCTCCAGGCACTTGTCCTGGATGGGCCGTCCCTCGACGGCCAGCGGCACGCCGATCAGCAGCCCCAGCCCTCGCACTCCGAGTATGGACGGGTGGTTTTGCCTCATCAACTCAATCCGGGAAACAATGTATTCGCCTTTTTTTTGCGCCTGCCCCGCAAGGTTTTCGTCGATGATCACCGCCAGGGCGGCCAGCGCCGCTGCGGTGGACAGGGGGTTGCCCCCGAAGGTGGCGGCGTGTTCTCCCGGTTTGAAGGTCTCGGCCGCCTCGCCGCGGGCCAGGCAGGCGCCGATAGGCACCCCGCCTCCCAGCCCCTTGGCCAGGGTGACGACATCCGGCGTTATCCCGTAATGCTCATAGGCAAACAGCCTGCCCGTCCTCCCCAGGCCGGTCTGGACCTCGTCCAGCATCAGCAGCAGATCATGCCGGTCGCACAGGTCCCGCACGCCCCGCAGGTAGCCATCGGACGGCACGTTTACGCCGCCTTCGCCCTGCACCGGTTCAAGCAGCACCGCGCAGGTTTCCGGGGTAATGGCCGCTTCCAGCGCCTCCAGGTCGTTGTACGGGACATGAACAAAACCGGGGGTCAGCGGTTCAAAGCCTTTCTGGTACTTCTCCTGGCCGGTGGCGGTCAGGGCGGTGAGCGTCCTGCCGTGGAAGGAGTGATGGGCGCTGATTATCCCGGAGCGTCCCGGTCCGTATTTATTGTATGACCACTTCCGGGCCAGCTTGATGGCGGCCTCGTTGGCCTCGGCGCCGCTGTTGCAAAAGAAGACCTTGTCGGCAAAGGAATGCTCGGCCAGCAGTTTGGCCAGCCTGACCTGCGGCTCAATCCAGTATAGGTTTGAACAGTGCAGCAGCATCCCCGCCTGTTCGCGCAGGGCTTCCACCACCCGGGGGTGACAGTGGCCGATGTTGTTTACCGCTATCCCGGCCACAAAGTCCAGGTACTTTTGGCCGTTGGCGTCCCAGACCCAGCTGCCCAGTCCCCTCACCAGGGCGAAGGGATGGCGGGGATAGGTGTCCATGACGTACTCCCGGCCCATGCTGATGATCGTTTCGTTATTCATGGCAGCGTTCCTCCCTTCAGTCGTTTACCACCATTGTACCGATGCCTTCCCTGGTGAATATTTCCAACAACAGGGAATGGGGTTTCCGCCCATCCACGATGTGCACGTTCTCCACGCCCTTTTCCAGGGCAAACAGGCAGCTTTCGGCCTTGGGGATCATCCCGCCCCTGATCACGCCGGCGCCGATAAGGCCGACGACCTCTTTCCGCGTCAGGCGAGAGGCCAGCGATTGAGGGCCATCGCCCAGGTAGATGCCCTCCACATCGGTCAGCAGGACCAGCTTATGGGCCTTCAGCGCGCCGCCCAGCGCGCCCGCCACGTGATCGGCATTGATGTTCAGCGTCTCCCCATCCAGGCTCGCCCCCACCGGGGCCACCACCGGTATGTATCCCTCGCCGGCAAGGGTATGTATTATCCCCGGGTTGACCTCCACGATCTCCCCGACCAGGCCGAGGTCGTCGGGGCCACCCTTCTTTTCCGCGATGATCAGCCTGCCGTCTTTGCCGCACAGCCCGACAGCCTTGCCCCCGAAACCGTTGAGGCGGCTGACGATGCCCTTGTTCACCTTGCCGGCCAGCACCATCTCCACCACTTCCATGGTGGCACCGTCGGTGACCCGCAGGCCATTTATGAATTTGGACTGGACATTGATCCTGTTCAACCACTCATCAATGGCCGGCCCGCCGCCATGAACCACCACCGGGTTCATCCCCACCAGCTTCATCATGATGATGTCTTTTAAGACCATCTCTTCCAGCCGGGGATCGGTCATGGCGTGCCCGCCGTATTTTATGACAATGGTCTTGCCGGCAAAGGACTGGATATACGGCAGCGCTTCCATCAGGATGCCGGCCTTTTCCACCGCAGACAACATTTCTTCAACCCCCCTCGCGTCCCGTACTTATTTATGCCGTCCCCATACCATTTCCACCGCCCCGGCTTTTAGCCTGAAAAAGGGGTGGGGGGGTGGATCAGGTGCGGTACGCCCCGTTTATCTTCACATAGTCATACGTCAAATCGCATCCCCAGGCCACGGCCGAGGCGCCGCCCTGCTTCAGGTCCACCCTGATGGCAACGGTATCTCCGGCCAGTATTGCGGCCGCGCGCTCCTCGTCGAAGGCCAGGCCGCAACCGTTTTTGGCCACCTGCAAGTCGCCCAGGTAAACATCCACCAGCCCGGGGTCGAAGACGGCCCCTGAATAGCCCAGGGCGCATACAATCCTTCCCCAGTTGGCGTCCCGGCCGAAGATGGCCGCTTTGACCAGGTTTGAGGCGGCGATGCTCCGGGCGCCCGCTCTGGCGTCAGCCTCCGTGGGGGCATTGACCACCCGCACCTCCACCAGCCTGGTGGCACCCTCGCCGTCGCGGGCTACCATCCTGGCCAGCTCAACGCATATTGCAGTAAGGGCCTCCTGGAACAACCCGTACTCTTCGCTGTGTTCGTCGTCAACCGGATCATTGCCGGCCAGGCCGTTGGCCAGCGCAAACACCGAGTCGTTGGTGCTGGTGTCCCGGTCCACGGTGACCATGTTGAAGGAACGGTCGGCAGCATACTTCAAGGCTACCTGCAGGCACCGCGGAGTCACCGCCGCATCGGTGCCAATGAACCCCAGCAGGGTGGCCATGTCCGGGTGGATCATTCCCGCCCCCTTGGCCATGCCCCCGATGGTTACGGTCTTACCCTTCAGCGTGAACCTGACCGCAATTTCTTTGGGAAAGGTGTCGGTGGTCATAATGGCCCTGGCTGCGAGGCCGCCGTTTTCCGCCGCAAGGCCGGCAGCAGCTTGCCGGATGCCGGACAGGACCCGGTCCAAGGGCAGGGGCACCCCGATAACCCCGGTCGAGGCCACCAGCATTTCGCCGGGTCCGCAACCGGTGTTTCTAGCTGCTTCGCCGGCCATCGCCCGCGCGTCTTCCAGCCCTTTATTGCCGGTGCAGGCATTGGCGCAACCGCTGTTCACCACAAACCCGCGCGCCTTCCCGCCGGCCAGGTGTTCCTTTGACACCAGCACCGGCGCCGCCTGAACCCTATTGGCGGTAAACACCCCGGCTGCCGACGCCGGCACGGTCGAAACGACCAAAGCCAGGTCGTAACGCCCAAGGTGCTTGATCCCGGCCTGGGCTGCGCCCGCCAAAAATCCCCGGGGAGACGTAATTCCTCCTCCTTCTATCCGCTGCAGCATTTATTGCCACCCCCTCGTTTTATGGATAAACCGCGATCATGTCCAGTCCCGTCGTCTCTTCCAACCCGCACATGATGTTCATGTTTTGCACCGCCTGGCCGGAGGCCCCTTTCACCAGGTTGTCGATGGCCGAGATGACGACAAGCCTCCCGGTCCGCTCTTCCCAAACCAGCCCGATATCGCACCGGTTGGTCCCCGCGACCCATTTTGTCTGGGGCACGCGGCTGGCCGGCAGAACCCTGACGAAAGGCTCGCCGCGGTAAAACTCCCGGTAGACCCGCTCTATCCTCCCGGGGTCCGCGGGATCAACGGGCACGGTGTAGACCGTGCTCAGCATCCCCCTGGTCATGGGCACCAGGTGGGGAACGAACGACACCTTGACCTCTTCCTGGGCCAGTATCGACAGCTCCTGCTCGATCTCCGGGGTGTGGCGATGGCGCGGCAAGCCGTAGGCCTTGAAGTCACTATCCACCTCGGCAAACAATGAGCCCGTGGTCGGGGAGCGGCCCGCCCCGCTCACGCCTGACTTGCTATCGATGACAATTAGTCTTTTGTCTACCAGGCCATGCCTTATCAACGGCGCCAGCGCCAGCACAGCCGCGGTGGGATAGCAGCCGGGGTTGGCCACCAGGCGCGCTTCCCTGATCTCTTCCCTGTGCAGTTCCGGCAGGCCGTAGACCGCCTCGCGCAGTATGCCTGGCGGCGGCCCGGCCTTGCCGTACCACTGTTCATAAACCCCGGGCCGTTTCAGGCGAAAATCGGCCCCCAGGTCAATCACCCTCTTATCCAGCCTCAGCGCTTTCTCCGCATAGGGAACACTGAGCCCATGAGGCAGCGCCAGAAAGATGATGTCGGCCTCCGCCAACAAGCCCGGGTCCTCCGCAGCCCGGCACACTTCGTCGACCACACCGCCGAAGTGCGGGTACACTTCAGACAAGGGCTGCCCAACGTATGTCTGGGTCCCCAAACCAGTTATCTTTACTTCCGGGTGGCGGCACAGCAGCCTGACCAGCTCCTGCCCCGTATAGCCGGTTGCCCCGATTATGCTCGCCTTGATCGCCATTCCTATAACGCCCTTTCTTCAATAGCTCTTTCTTCGGCCGTTTTAATAATTATACATTATATTGCATATTTATTCAAGATAAAAACTATAAATGAACCCTCCCGAAAAACAAGGGTTCACTCCCGCAAGGGCTGCGGGCGCTTCAGGGCCGCATCCCCGCTATTTAGAACCGGCCTACCCGGCTATGATGCCCTGCCGTTCCTGCTCGCTGATGATCTGGTGGATGAACAGCGTTTTCTCCTGCAGCAGGTCGACCTCCGGGAAGTTGTTCAGCAGCACGCCGACATGGTTGGTTATCAGCTTGACCACCGGCCGCGTCGGGAAGCTCTTGGGAACCTTAATCACCACGCCTACCGCGCCGTTGTTCAGCCGCACAGCCGCGCCCACCGGGTAGGGGGCAATGTTCTGGCAGAAGGCCTTAACTATTTCAGGATGGAACGACCGGCCGCTTTCGGCCGTCACCTTTTCCAGCGCTTGGTACGGATAGAGGCGCTTAGCAGGATCGGGGGCCGACACCAGGTTGTCATAACAGTTGGCCACCGCCACAATCGAGGCGAGGAGGTGAATGTCTTCCCCTTTCAGTTGCCTGGGGAACCCGCTCCCGTCGTATTTCTCATGGTGCTGGTAAGCGACATGGGCGATCGTCACGTTAAGCATGCGGTTGTTTCTCAAGATCTCGAAACCGTGCAGGGTATGCTCCGGCCCGTCGCTGACGGTCTTGCCGATGTCATGCAGGATCGCTCCCATCCCCAGGGCCTTGATCTTCAGGTCGTCGAGCAGCAGGACTTTTCCGGTCAGAGCGCTCAGCACGCAAACGCTGATGGCATGGTTGTAATTGTAAAGGCTGGAACTCCTGATGTCCATGAGCTGCACCATAAGGTTGGGGATCTCCCGCAGGTCGTCCAGGATCTTGTTCACCAGGTCGCTGATTTGCCGAAAATCGATTTCCTTGCTCAACCGGACGTTTTCGGCCACTTGTTTCAGGGCGGCGACCGTCTGGATGCGGACCCTGTCGTGGACCACGTCTTCTACCTCCAGCGGCCCGATCAGCTCGTCTTCAATGTATATGAAGGGGATGCCAAATTCGGCCAGCTTCATTATATAGCGTTCCGTAAGCCGGGAACCGGCGTTCAGCAGGACGCGCCCCCCGTCGTCGTATATGGTCTTCGCTATTCTCATTCCAGCCTTGAGGTTCCTAGTTTCAATCGGACGCATGGCCTCTCCCTTTTATCCGCAATTCTATTGGATGAACGAGAGATTAAGCAGGACGATCAACCTCTCTTCGACCCTGGCGATCCCGCTTACAAACCGGCTGTCGATTTCCCGGTACACGTCGTGCCCCTGTTCAATGTCCCCCGCTCCGATCCGCAACACTTCATGCACCGCATCGACCAGCAGGCCGTAAGGCCGGCTGTCCGCATTGACGACGATCACCCTGGTCTTTTCATCCTCGGCCGCATCCTCAAACCCCAGGATCCTTCTCAGGCTTACGAGCGGGATGACTTTTCCCCTGAGGTTGAACACCCCCAGCACATGAGGAGGCGAATTGGGGAGCTTGGTCGTTCTCAGCGGCCGGATTATTTCCTGCACCGCCATAATATCGAGCCCGAATTCCTGATCGCCAAGTCCGAACACCACATACTGCTTCTCTTCCACAAGGCCGACCCTCTTTCCGCGGTGATATTGGATATTTTCTCGCTACGCAACCATTTTTCCTGCTTTGTATCGATGGAAAAGTAAAAAAAGAAAGGGTCAGACGTTCCCCAGAAACACGTTCGACAAGAATTTTTCCGCCTCGCTTTTCGCCCGCTCCAACGTTTCCAAAGGCGTGGCCGGCAGGTGAAACTTAAAATTGGGAAAATACCTGGTCAGGTGGAGGGGAATCTCCCGGTCGATCTCCGCAATCCAGCGGGCCAGCTCCCTGATTTCGCCGGTGCTGTCGTTCAGTCCCGGTATGAGGAGCGTGGTGATCTCCAGGTGGCAGCTTTGGGCGAACAGCTTTGCGCTCTCCAGGACTGGTTTCAGCCGGCCCCGGCAGACATCCCGGTAGAAACCGTCTCCGAACGACTTGATGTCCAGGTTCACAGCGTCGATGTATGGAAGCAGCTCCTTCAGCGGTTTGGGGTTGATGTACCCGTTGGTCACCAGGACGTTCTTCAACCCGGCTTCTCTGGCCAGCCGGGCCGTGTCATAGACGTACTCATACCACACCAGCGGCTCGGAATAGGTGTAGGCAATGCCGACATTGCCGTATTCGACCAGATCAAGCGCTTTGCTCACAGCCTCCTGCGGCGGCATATCGATGTGCGGCGGGTTGCCGGCGTGGGCAATCCGCCAGTTCTGGCAGAAGCCGCAGGAAAAGCTGCACCCGAAAGTGCCCAGCGAAAAGATCGCTTTGCCGGGCATGAATTTTTTGAGCGGTTTTTTCTCAATCGGATCAAGGGCTGCAGACGTCACTTTCCCGTAATTGGCCGTCTTCAGCTCGCCCTGCAGGTTGCGCCTGGCCCGGCACAACCCCGCCTTGCCTTCTTCAATCCGGCAAACGTGGGGGCACAGGAGGCACTGCACCTCGTTTTGTTCTTGGTCCCTGACAATCCAGAACCTGGCTGGTTCCACAGTTTCACCCCTTTGGCCGGCAGTTTTCAAGTGTACCGGGTCACCCGGAACCGCTCCAGCTTAACCGGTTCGCCCGGGCCGATCCCCGCCTTCTGCCTAGCTATCTTCACCTGTTCTTCCGCGCGGTAGATGCCGGGCAGATTGGGCAGCAGCAACCCCCGCCGGTTTCCCGCAGTAACAATCACGCCGTACTCCCGCGGGTCGAGGTCCTCGATCCCCGCCGCGGGTTCGGGCGGTTCAAGTACGTCCACCGATATTTCCAGTTCGTCAAGCTCATCGGCTTCCAGGGGCTCAAACCGCGGGTCGTGGAACGCCGCGGAAACGGCGTTGCTGATGATCTCCCGGGCCAGGTCAGGCTGGGCAGGTTCCACCGTGCCGATGCATCCCCGCAGGCTGCCGTGCTTTTTCAGGCTGACAAACGCCCCCGCCCGTTCTTTTTTCAGCCAGCCGGCCTCTTCCGGCACAGGCAAATAGCGGCCGTTTTCCAGGTACTCCTTGATGCTCAGCCTGGCCAGCCGGACCGGCAGCGACTCCTTTTCCCGTCGTTCGGCCAGCTTTTCGCTTCGTTCCCCGTACAGGAGGCTTACCCGTTCGCGGCCGGGATCGCGTTCAACCGCCCCGATTTTCGCCACCAGGTAGCCCACCCCGAACGGCCCTTCATACGACAGTTCCTCTCCTTGGGCCCGAAAGCCGTCCAGCGCGCCGAACCCGATGAACAACGGCCGCAGGCCGCACTCGGCGGCCTCCTCCACCAGGCCGCGGTCCAGGTTGAACAGCACCCCGGCGTCGCCCTCCCGTACGGCCTGGCGGACCGCCCCGTCAAACCTGGCCCCTTGAGGCGAGTAGCCCGCCGGCGCCCCCGGCAGCAGGCAGTGGGACATGTCGCCGCTGACCAGCAGCACCCAGTCCCGGCCCAGGGCGTCCAGGGCCTCTCTCAACACCGCCCCGAAGTGATAGAGCTCTTCATATGGAAGAAAGCCGATGTTTACCGGCACCAGCCTGCCCCGCCAGCCCGCCCTGTCCACGAAATACAGGGGGACGACCAGGCCGTGGTCCATCTTCATGCTGAGCCGGCGCTGCCTCAGCGCCGCCTCCTCCAGCAAGGCGCAGGGGATCTTATTCTCGTGAGCGCGGTCGATGACTGCCTCTGCGGCCTCCCGGTCAAAACCGTACTCCACCCTGACCGCGCGCGCCCCAAACTGGGCCAGGTCGCCCTCCAGCCGGTCCAGCGCGGTTACGCTCACCGCGTCGCTGAACACGTGGCCGTGGGGCGTCACGGCCACCACCACCGCCGGGTCCAGGTCCCTGATTTCGGCAGCCAGCGCGGCCATGGCCTTACCGGTGGCAGCCGCCTTCCTCGCTTCAGCGCCGCCCACCTCCGGCACAACTATCGGCGGGTGCGGGAACAGCGCGACCATTTTCAACACACGGATCACCACCTGTTGCAGATTCCGGCAGGCGTTAAAAAACCCCCACCTAAATTATATCCCGGCAGGGGCTGGACATGTACAATTTTTTTGTCCCGATTTCAGGACACCTCCCGCGCCAGAATTCCCGTTTCTTCCAAATACTCGACGAAGGCGTCCACCACATCCGGGTCGTAGTGCACGTTCTTCAGCTTCTTCAGCTCTTCCACGGCCTCGCTGATGGTTTTGGGCTTCTTATACGGCCGGTTGGTGACCATGGCGTCAAAGCTGTCGGCCAGGCGCAGGATCCGCGCGCCCAGGGGTATCTCCTCACCCTTCAGCCCGTAAGGGTAGCCGGTCCCGTCGTAGTTCTCGTGGTGGTGAAGCACGATGCTTACCGCCCCGCTCAGCGAGGAAATGGGGCGCATCATATCGGCCCCCCACACCGCGTGCTGGCGGATCGGCTCCCATTCGCTCTTGGTGAGTTTGCCCGGCTTGTTCAGTATTTCCCGGCTGATCTCGATTTTGCCGATGTCGTGCAGCAGGGCCCCGATCATCAGGTTCTGGATCTCCCACTCCCACAGGGCCAGTTTCCTGCCGATCTGCACGGCGTAGTGCATGACCCGCTCCGAATGGCCGTAGGTGTACCGGTCCTTGGCGTTCACGACCATCAGCAGGGTGCGCATGGAGTTGAGCAGCTCCTTCTCCTTGTCCTGCAACAGGTGGGCGATCTCGTCGAACACGTTGTAATACAGCTCCACCTTGTTCATGTTGGTGCACTTGGCCTTGAACAGCGCCTCGTCGCTCCGCTGGACCAGCAGCTCCTTTTCCCGGGCGTGCTCCGGATAGCAGGCCACGCCGATGGACAGCGTGAGGCGGCCTCTCGGCAGGATGCTCATCCCTTCGAACTCCGTCGACTCCGCCTGCCGCTTGATGGCCTCCGCCACCTCCACCCCGTCCTTGCCGTCGCAGCCGGGCAGGATGACCGCGAATTCGTCGCCGCCGTACCGCGCGCAGGTGCCCCGGTCCCCGACCGTGTCCCTGATTATCTCCGCCAATTTTTTCAGGACCTCGTCGCCCATCTGGTGCCCGTAGGCGTCATTGTAATACTTGAAAAAATCTATATCGGCCATAACCAGGGCCAGGCAGCCGCCTTCCAGCCTGGCCTTGGCGAAACAATCCTCCAAGATAGCATGAAAACTGCGGTGGTTGTACAAGCCGGTCAGCTCGTCCAGCGAGGCCTGGCGCCGCAGTTCTTCCCTCGTTTCCTGCTCCGTCTCCGCCATCTTGCCCATCAGCCAGGCCATCAGCCAGATGACCCCGCCGACCAGGAGGTCGACGTCCAAGCGGCCGCCTCCCCTGGCTGCGGCAATAACGGCCAGCCCTGCCGTGGCCAGAAAGGCCCAAAAATAGCCGGCCCCGGCCCCGTACCGCAGTGCGGAAACCATCACCGGCATCAGCAGGAGGAACTTGAAAAAGCTCTCCTGCTCCTGCGTCAGCAAATTGACGACGATGATCAGGTAGCAGGCGTTGACGACGTTTTCCAGCCGCCGCAGTTCATTGGCCTGTTTGCCCCGCGAGACCGCTGTGACCCCCACCACGACGGCCGCCGGTACAAACAGCAGCAGCACGTTTTTATAGACGTTGGTAAAAAAGCCCTCGCCGGGCTGGCAGGCGCGGACCAGCAGGATGCCCCCCAGCAGGAAAAACAGAAGGCGCGTGGCGTGCACATACTCGTCAATCTTTTTGTCCCTGACGGTCTCGATGCTTCTCACAGCAAGCCACCCTCCTTGCGGCGGGTTGAGGTGGGCGAGCCACCTCAACCCCTCACCTGATCAGGCTCTTCGGCGTTTCCGGCTGGTACATACAAATAACACAGGCAAACACGGAAGTCGCGGAGGCAAACAACAGCAGCGCGGTGGTGGCGACGGTCAGCACCGCCATTTTCACCTTACTCATTCAAGCCACACCTCCCATCATGATGTCAAACGCTTTATGCCAAACAGGGGAAGCAGAGTAAGGGACTGCAGGGCCATCCCCGCCGTTACGGCGTATGCGATGTAGGTGTCCCGGAGCAAATATACCGCCAGGCTGTACGCCAGCACGGCAATTACCGCAAGAAGCTTGAGCCTTTTCCTGAACGTTTCAGACACGATGGGCTTGGCCGGGCAATCGACCGGCGCAAAAGCGGCCACTATTGCCAGGCAGCACAGGCAAATAATAAGCAGGACCGCCGGGGCCAGGGGTTCCCTCCCCCACAGGGCGAAAGCCCGCTGGCTTGCCCAGCAGGCCGCCGGGTAGGAAACCGCGCTGAACAGCAGGCAGCGATATGGGGTGGAAAAGTGGGCGCCCCCGCTCAGTTTGCGCAACACGTCGCCGGCAATAATTGTAACAATAATTGCTTTGGCTATCCCCAGCAGCCAGCCGACAGCAATAACGCCTGCGTACCCGACCACATACAGGATCAGGCTGTCGAGCGAGTAGGCAATGACCTGTTCTCTTTCTGAGTCTAGCTTTAACTCACGTGCCAGGTACTTGCTTACTGTTGTGCTGAACCTTGAATACGGCATGGTTCTACATCCATTCCTTGGGCATGAATAAAAAGTTTAGGTCTATATGTTTCTTTTTGACAATGTATGCCAATAAGAATAATACTACATTATGATGGCTGCCAATAAAAATCCTGTACAGGTTATTGTTGAGAATTTCTTCCATCGTTAATAACCCCGAATTTAGATAAATCACAACAAATATAAATTCCAGCAGCACCAAGCAACCAGATGCTATAGCACTGAAAGCAAGCCCGCGCCGCACCTCAAGCTTGCCCAGCAAGATACAAAGCAAGCCTAATATTGCGGCCAGAAGGATTACATGGATCCCCGGGGTTAAAGGCAACAGCCTGACTATGTATACAAAACACGCGAAAATAAAGCCGATCAGGAAGTTCTTTTTCCAGGGAAACTGCCCGGTACCCAATACCATCGTCAAGGTAGCCAAAGCAATACCTTCTGGTATTCCTTGAAATATCCATGTTAATAAAGGTACTTGCGCCAAACGCCCCACCATCCTTTTATTCCAAAGTACCTATTAGACTTATTTCTACATCAGCCTGCCGTTACCCTTCTTTTCCCATAGTTATTTTGCTTTTCTCGACAGGTCTTGTCCCTCCGCGGCCCATCCGCAGGAGGAAAAAGGCCGTTTACCAGTTAAAGCCCCGCCCTTTGGGCCGGAAAAGGAAGTTCAGGTCTATCCCCTTCTTTTTAACAAGGTAAGCCAGCAGAAACAGGGCGGCGTTATGCGTGTTGCCGACAATGATCCTGTACAGGTTGTTGCCCAATATTTCGTCCATAGTGAACAGCCCCGATTTAATATAAACGGATGTAAAGGCGAATTCCAGCAGGACCAGGCAGGCCGCGGTAATGGCGCCGAACGAAAACCCCTTCCTCAGTTCCAGGCCGCCCGGCCAAACGCACAGGGCGCCAAGCACCGCAGCAAGCACGATCACATGCGTCCCCGGGATCAAGGGCAGCAGCCTTACTACATACACAAAGCATGCAAAAATAAAGCCTACCAATAGGTTCTTTTTCCACGCAATCCGCCCGGTCCCCAGGGCCAGGGCCAGGGTCGCCATGGCGACGCCTTCCGGAATAACTTGAAATACCCACGATAGAAACGGGATCCGGCCCACGCCCATTGACCCCCCTGTCTCCGTCCTTTGCTTGGCAGCTTCGACAGTCTGCTGCATTTTTCGGCATGGTCCTATCTAAATTGCATTATACTACAATATTTTCCTGTTGTCCTTGAGATATTTTGTCGATATTTGCTGAAAAATGTCAAACAGTATATCAAATGTCCTTCAGAAAATTCATCCTGTCCAGGGCCAGCAGCAGAGGCGCCGCCAAGATGCCCCCGCCTGCGGCCTGCGCGATATTTGCCGGCACGCCCAGAACTGCCGTGGCGAAACCGTACAGAAAGGTCTCGTAGGCCAAATAGCCGGAAACCATGACAGATCCGCCCGCCAGCACGCCGATCCCGAAGGCCGCCAGCTTGCCTGAGCAACGGCTTCGGCCGGAAACGAGCAGGCGATAGCACAAGCTCGCGGCCAGGGCGTCGAGACCCTTGATGACAAAGGTGGCCGGCGCGTAAATCCCGTAGCCGGAAAAAACATCGGCCAGCAGGGACCCAATGGCCGAGGCCAGCGCCCCGGCAGCCGGTCCCAGCAGGATGCCGGAAAGGTAGACCAGGCTGTCGCCGGCATGGATGTAACCTTTGGTCGGGGTCGGGACCTGGACGAGCATTGTCCCAACCATCACCAGGGCCGCCATCACCCCGGCCCCGGCCAGTTGCCTGGAATTGAATCGTTTCATGTTCATCACCCCATGGTATTGTGTTGGTTGTCAGTATCGATTATAATTTAACCAAACAACTGTCCTCAATGAAAGGTACAGTTTTTCAATATTCTATGGTGACAGGAGGGAAAAGAAATGCTGGAATTGGCCGTCAGGCTCGACAGGAAGTCCAAAGACCCTCTGTATTTGCAATTGTACAGCCATATTAAGAACGAGATCATCGCCGGCAGGCTGGAAACCGGCCTGAAGATGGCCTCCATCCGGGAGCTGTCGGCCGGCCTGAACATAAGCAAAAACACGGTAGAGAACGCCTACCAGCAGCTCTGCGCCGAGGGGTACCTGGTCAGCGAGCCGAAGTCCGGTTACTTCGTCAATAAAATAGAAAACATCGCCGACCTGCAGGCCTCGACCGCCGGCAACGGAAAGGGAGCCCCGGCGCAAGAGCGCGGCAACGCCGTCCGTTATGATTTCAGCAGCGATTACCTGGACGAGGAGAGCTTCGATTTCTCCCTGTGGAAACGGTTCATCGGCAAGGCGATGAAGGACCCCGAGCGGTACCTTTCTTACGGCAGCCACCTGGGAGAACCGGAACTCCGCCGGGAAATCGCCAAATACCTGCACCATTCCCGCGGCGTCATCTGCACTGCCGGGCAGGTCGTGATCGGAGCGGGGGTCCAAAGCCTGCTCCATGTGCTTTGCGCGGCGCTGAAACCGCATTATGACGCTGTCGCCTTCGAGGACCCCGGGTTTAAAAAAGCCCAGTACGTTTTCCAGGACCACGATTTCCGGATCGTCCCCATCAGGCTGGAAAGCGACGGGATCGACGTGCGCGCGCTGGCCGCCAGCGGGGCCAGGGTCGTGCACGTGAGCCCGTCCCACCAGTTCCCGACCGGTTCCATTATGCCCGTAAGCAAGCGCGCCCAGCTCCTGAAATGGGCGCAGTCAAGCGGCGGGCTGATCATCGAGGACGACTATGACAGCGAACTGCGGTATTTCGGCAGGCCGATCCCTTCGCTCCAAGGGCTGAACAAAGGCGTCAACGTCATTTACATGGGCACTTTTTCCAAGATTTTTTTGCCCTCGCTGCGGATAAGCTACATGGTGCTCCCCGAACGCCTCCTGCCGGACTACCTGGAACAGGCGCCCCGGTACAACCAGACCTCCTCCACCATCGAACAGATCGCCCTTTCGCTGTTTATGAAGGCCGGCCTGATGGAAAAACACCTGCGCCGGCTGAGGAAGATTTACGCCAAGAAAAACCAGTTGCTCGCCGAATCCATCAGCGCGATCATGGGCGACAAGGCGGTCATCCGGGGCCAAGGGACCGGGCTGCATCTTTTGCTGGAACTCAGGACAGCCCTGCCGGCGGAAGAACTCGTCCGCCGGGCCGAACAGGTGGGTGCGAGGGTCATCCCCATTTCCAGCTACTCCATCGGGCCTACCGCGGGCAAGTACCCGCAGGTGCTCCTGTCCTACGGGGGCATCCCCAGGGGCGACATTGCGCCGGCGATCCGCACGCTGGCCGAAGCCTGGTTTGGTGGAGCCGGATAAATAAAACTGCCAACAACAGGGCAGACTACTGGCAAAACCAAAAACATTGATGAAAGGAATGATTGGTCATGAACGCGCAGCACATCCACTGCATCGTCAACGACTGCCACTACTGGAATCAGGGGAACAGATGCGGCGCCGGCGAGATTCTGGTGGCCACGGACGCTTTTGACAAGGAGCAGCCGGATACGGTCAACTGCGAAATGGCGGCCGAGCTTTCCCCGCAAAAGGCCGGCAGCCGCTTGTCCACCTGCTGCAAGACCTACATTGTCAAGGATTCCGAAAAGGTCGGACTGGACGGGATAAAGAAGGCAAAGCCCTGACCGGGTCGCCCCGGACAAAGCAAAGACACCTGGCCGGAAAAAAGATATCTGACTGAATGAAAATGGGGGCTGCACGCCCTCATTATTTGTATTTGTCGTCAACATGCAGGGTGGGCATGTATTTATCGCCGCAGGCAGCCAGGTATTTGACCACCCCGGCGTATATCGCCCAGGCCACCTTGTCCTGGTAGGCCGGGTCCTGCAAAAGTTTTTCCTCGCGGGGGTTGGACAAAAAACCCATTTCCACGTTGACGGTTGGAATCCGGGCGCGCTGAAAGATGACCGAAGCCGTATCCTCTTTGGGCTGGCGCGCGGTGTTCCCGAGATGCGCCGCCAGTTCCTGCTGCACGCACGCGGCCAGCTCCTTGCTCCCCGGCACCCGGGGGGCGTAAAAGGTTTGGGCGCCGTACCACTTGCCCTGCGGGAATGAATTGCAGTGCAGGGCCACATAGAGTTCAGCGCCTGCGCTTTCGGCAAGTTCCAGCCTGTTTTCCAGGTCGGCGCGCTTTCTTTCCCTGACCGTGCTTTCGCCGCCGCTCAAGNCCGTGTCGCTGTCCCGGGTTAGTATGGCCCTGCCGCCGCCGGCCACGAACAAGGCGTGAAGCTTTCGGGCCACGGCCAGGTTGATGTCTTTTTCATACACCCCGGAGGGGCTTACTTTTCCGGGGTCCTCCCCGCCGTGGCCCGGGTCAATGACCAGCACGCGGCCGGCCACCGCCCAGGACATTGATTTTATCACCTGCAGCCCCCTTTGCTCCGCCCAGCAAAAAAAGGTCCCGGCCGCCAGGGCCACAGCTCCCGCCAGGGCCAACCAAGCCGCCGCCCTGCTTTTAAAATCCGCCATCGCTTGCCTACTCCCCTTCTCTCCCTTTTTACGCTTACAGTTCTCTTTACAAGATATTAACGGGAAAAGAGGGGTATGACAGCAAACATAAGGCCGTTCTGAGCAAGCGGTCGATCATTTCAGCAAACCGGCCAAGGGCTTGAAGACAGCCTCGATTGCCCGCGTGGGGTTGGGCAGCCTTACGCCCAGCGCCTGCGGGAAGCTCAGGGCCATCCCCAACAGCAGGCACACCGAAAAAGCGGCCAGCTCGCGCCACATCCTCCCCCTGACCAGGGGCGGGACCTGTATAACGATGACCAGAAGAAAAAAGACAACCAGCAGGAAAACCGTGTTTATCACCTCTGCAAATGCTCTGCGCCTGCAAACCATTTATCGTTCCGAAGGGCTGGTCAGCCTGCTCAGCAGGCCGATTTCGCGGATATGGGCCTCCGCGCGGATCTTGACTTCCGCCCGGGCGAACTCCTCATCCCACCGCTCTTTTAAGGCCCGCCATTCTTTTTTGTGCTGCCGGTGAAAGGCCTGGCCAAAACCGAAGATGTCCGCCCCGAACTCTCGCTGGGCTCTGGCCGCCAGGGCGGCGGCAGTCTGTTCCACCGACTTCCCCAGTTCGGTTTCCAAGGCCCGGAGGACGTCCGGCCGGGCAATGTCCTCGTCCCCCTGCATCTCGACCAGGTCCGCCTCGACCGTCAACTGCACGTCAAAGCGGACTTTTTCGCCCTTGCCGCTGTCGTAGAAGGCCTTGATTTTAGCCTTGCCCCGCCTGATGGCGACCGTCGCTTTTTTCGCCGCTCCGCCGGGGCCGGCCACGGTGATTTCTCCGTACACCGGCTTAGACTTCAGCCAGCACAGGCCGGCCGTTTCTTCGTCATCCAGCCACCCGACCAGCCTGTCCCCCTTGAACACGGCGGCGCCCGCAATTTCCACCTGTTTAAACCCGCCGCCGGCTTTTTCTTTTGCCGGCGAAGGGCTCACCCCCTCGTCTTTGGCCACCACCCGCGGGATTACCGGCTGGATGCCCCGGCCGGCCAGCATTTCGGCCATTTCCCGGACCTGGACGGAATAGCCGGCCTTCATCCGGTTGATCAGGCCGATGGCCTGGGCCGAGGTGTTCTCCAGGGCCGAAAAGGTCTCCCAGAAGTCCCGAGCCTCGCCCTGGGCCGCCATCAACCACATTGTCTCGCGCGGCTCCCGGTCGCGTTGGAAAAAGTCCAGCGCCTCGCGCACCCCTGCCCGGGCCATTTGTTCCCCGAACACCAAGGCAATGCAGTGGCTCCAGTATATGTCGCGCGGCACTTTCCAGGACAGGTGCCTGGCGGCTTCATCCACGGTCCGGCCCTCCGCCGAAACGACCCAGCTCGCGCCTTGGCCGCCGCCAGCGCTCCGCCCTTCGCCGCTCCCGGCAAACGCGGCAGGCTTGGCAAACTGCACGGTGAGACGGACCTGCCCGGGGGCCGCCTGGTCGACCCCGGCCCCGAGCACGATGGCCAGTTCGTTAATCTCCCGGCGGCTCCAGCAGCCGGCCTGGGGAACGACCAGCAGCGCCAGTAATATCAAGGCGGCAATCCTCCTCATCGGCCGCCCTTCTCCCCCTTCCCCCTGATCATGGCCGCTACCAGCAGCAGCAGCGGGATGCCGGCCTCAAACACCAGCAGGGCGTATGCCGGCCAGGTCTGGGACAGATAGGCGAACATATGCGCCGTGTTGTCAAACAGGAGGATGGACAGCGATACCAAGACCACGCCAAAGGGGATCACCAGCGGCCGGTAGTCCCTCAGCCCGGCCCACTGGGCCCCCGCCAGGACGGCGGCGTAATAGAATACGCCGACCTTGATGAAGCCCCCCACCACCCAGACCACCGTGATGACCGACTCCAGCCGCTCCAAAAAACCGGCGATGGACACCACGCGGACCGCATTGAAGGTGGGAAAGAACCAGGCGGCCGTCATTTCCGGCCCGAAGACCAGCAGGGCCTCAAGAATGCTCAAAATGAGGAAGACTCCGATCAGCAGCACCGATATGCAAGCCAGGCGGTGGGCCGACCCCGGGGCCGCCAGGCTGGGGATGATCATGGTGAACACGACGATCTCGCCCAGCCAGCTTGCCGGCACGGCAGCCCCCTTCAAAACGGGCAGCAGTCCCGTGTCGAACAGCGGCAGGATCCTCTCCAGCCGCATGTCTTTGATGGACAAAACAAAGGCTACGGCCAAAAAGACCGTCAGGGGAATGAACAGTTGGTTGAAGCGGCTCAACACCTCCAGCCCGCACCAGACCGCGTAGGCTGCCACCGCCGCCACCACGATGTTGAAGACGATCATCGGTGTTTCAGGCATGATCGCCGTGGCCAGGAAAGCCCCGAACTCCCTGATCACTACAGCCCCCATATGGACAAACCACCAGATGTACAGGACCCCGACCACTTTCCCCGCTGCCCGGCCGAGGACTTCCACCGCATATTCGATCAGCGTCCGGCCGGGAAAGCGCAGGCTCAGGCTGACCGACAGCCTGGCGAACAGCAGGCCGGCCAGCACGGCGACCGCGACCGACAGCCAGGCGTCCTGCCGGGCCAGGCGGACCGAGATGGAAGGGATGGTGAGAATCGCGGTGGGCAGGATCATGCTCAGCATGAGCATAACCGCTTGTTTCCCGTCAATTTTGGTCTGTTCCCGCACCTCACCCCTTTCCCCCTTTCGGCCCGGCCGGCGGGGGTTCCGGCTTCAACCGCCTGCCTTGTCTGACCTGATTGTCCCGGGCGATCAGCCGGGGGCGGGTGAGCATGGCCCACCAGGGGGCGCGTACGGCCGTGTCTTTGAGGCCGGGTATGGCGGCCGGGGCCAGCGGATAAAGGTACGGCACGCCGAACGACCGCAGCGAGCAAAGGTGTATCCCGATGACCGCCACCCCGCTGATCAGCCCGAACAGCCCCAAGACAGCCGAAAAGGCCATCATGGTAAACCTCAGCAGGCGGAAAGCGATGCTGGCGCTGTAAGCGAACACGAACGAGGCGATGCCGGTGAAGGCCACCACAATGACTGTGGCCGCGCCCACGAAACCGGCCCGGACAGCGGCCTCGCCGATGACCAGGGCGCCGACGATGCTCACCGCCTGGCCGATGGGGCGGGGCAGGCGGATGCCGGCCTCCCGCAGGACCTCAAAGGTAAGTTCCATGACGACCGCTTCGACGAACACCGGAAACGGCACCGCCTCCCGCTGCGCGGCGATGCTAAGCAGGAGCGTGCTGGGAAACAGTTCGTGGTGATAGCTGACCACGGCAATGTAAATCGAGGGCAGCATGAGCGAGACCAGCAGTGCGATAAACCTGACCACCCGTACGGCCGAGGTAAATATGAAGCGCTCGTAATAATCCTCGGAGGCCTGGAGGTACTCGATGAACAGGTTGGGCACGGTCAGGGCGAACGGCGTGCCATCCGTAAGGATGGCCGCCCGCCCTTCCAACAGCATCGCCGCCACGTGGTCGGGCTTTTCGGTGTGGTTCACGGTGGGGAACGGGCTCCAGGCGCTGTCCTCGATCAGCTCCTCGATGTAGCCGCTTTCCAGCACGGCGTCCATCCTGATGCGGGATAAACGCCTTTTTAACTCTTCCACCAGCTTCTCTTCCGCCAGGCCTTCAATGTACAGGAGGGCCACGTCGGTGCGGCTCAGTTCGCCCAACTGCAGGGTCTCGATTTTCAAGGCGGGGCTTCTTATCCGCCGGCGCACCATGGCCGTGTTGGTCCGCAGGCTCTCAATAAACGACTCCCTGGAACCGCGCACCGTGGGCTCCGCTTCCGGGTCGGTGATCGCCCGCTTCTCCCACTGTTTGGAACCGTTGATCAGGGCCACGGGGTGGCCGTCGACGAGGAGGGCGGTGTCGCCGCCGAGTACGGCCTCGACGACGTCCTCCAGCCTGTCCGCCTCTTTGACCTGGTGCATGCACAGGCCGCGCCGCTTGATGAATTCAAGGGCTTCGGCCCTGCTTATCTTCCGGCCGGGAACGGCCATCGGCACCTCCAGGGCCAGCGCCCGCATGATCTGGTCGCTGATCTGGCTTTTGTCCGCCAAACCGTCCACGTAGATCAGGACCAGCCTGACCTTTTCCATCTGGGCAAAGGCGAATTCCCTATACACCACATCGCTGCACCGGTCCAGCGTTCTTTTTATCCGTTGGAGGTTCTGTTCCAAATCGGCGCTCAACAGGCCGCCAGCCCCGCTCCACTCCGGCACCCTGCCGCTGGTCGCGGATTGCCGGGGTTTATGGGCCGCTGTTTGGCGTTTTTTTGTTTTTTTTATTCTGTCTAGCCAGCGGAAACCAGGCATTTTCCCCCTCCAGGCACAGCGCGTCGATGGCAAACGCTTTACTGGAGTTAGTTTAGGTATATTTTTGCCGATTTATTACTTTTTGTTTGTTGTGCGATTTGTTGTGCGGTTGGTTGCCGGCGGTTCAAACAGGCATAAAAAATCCCCCCGCATAGGGAGGGATTCTTGATTCTGTTAACGTTTTGAGAACTGGGGAGCCCGCCTGGCTCCTTTCAAACCGTATTTCTTGCGTTCTTTCATGCGCGGGTCGCGCGTCAGAAACCCCGCCCGCTTCAAAACGGGCCTCATGGCTGCGTCAGCCTTGAGAAGGGCTCGGGCGATCCCCAGGCGGATTGCTCCGGCCTGGCCGCTGATCCCGCCGCCCTCGACCTTGGCCAGGATGTCAAACCGGGACTCCGTGCCGGTTAGAACCAGGGGCTGCCTGACAATCATCTCCAGCGTCTTTTTGCCGAAGTATTCGGACAGGGGCCTGCCGTTTATTATAACCTTGCCTTCGCCGGGTACAAGGCGCACCCGGGCTACGGAAGTTTTGCGACGTCCGGTTCCTGCGTACTGCACTTGCGCCACTGTTAAACCTCCCTTCCCCTCATTCCTTCAATTCCCATGCTTCCGGCTTTTGGGCCTGGTGCGGGTGCTGCGGCCCCCGGTACACCTTCAGCTTTCGATACATGGCGTCGCCCAAACGGTTATGGGGCAACATCCCCCTGATGGCCTTTTCCAGGACCAGTTCGGGCTTGGTCTTCAACAGGACGCTGTAACTGGTCCTCTTCAGGCCGCCCGGATAGCCGGTGTGCCTGATGTATTCCTTCTTTTGGAGTTTTTTGCCGGTCAGGCAGACTTTCTCGGCGTTAATGATTATCACATGGTCGCCGCAGTCCACGTGCGGCGTAAATGTAGGCTTGTGCTTGCCGCGCAGGATGCCGGCGGCTTCAGACGCCAGGCGGCCTAGCGTCTTGTCCGCGGCGTCGATGATGTACCATTTCCTTTTTATTTCCTGTGCCTTCGCCATGAAGGTGCGCAATTCTGTGTCCCCTCCCCACATGTGTCACATGTATACGGTAACTCTTTGCCGCATGCCTCGTGGCCCGGGGCTGCGAAGCCACGCATGCCCGCATAAAGACTCATAAAGGTATTTTAATACACGTCGGGGGAGGTGTCAAGGCCAGTTTTGTGGCCATATTAGCCTATTCCTATATAATACGTTTACATTGTGCTGTCACCTTAACGGCTGGGCCAGGTTATGCGGCCAGGAGATGCTTTCGCCCTGGACGAAAATAACGCCGCCGTTCACAACGCCGCGGCCCTTAAGCTCCATCAAGCGGGCAAAACCGTTCTCCAGCGCACGGCGAACGTCTTCGTTGTTCAGCCTGCCGATGTTTTTAGTAACGATATGTCCGGGTATATCCGTCAATCCGTCTATTTCCTGGGCTAGGCATCTGGCTACCTGCGGGCAGTCGCAGTTGGTCGCGTTTGCCACTGCCGTAGCCGCCGCATCGGCAACCGCGGCGTTCTCGGCCAGGACGGTCGCCGCTGAAGCCACCCCTTTGGTCAAACTCCTCCCGCCGAAACCGCTGGTGGCAATACCCTGGACATCATCGCCGGCATTTACCTTTATCAGGTGGGTGACGTCGCCTGTTGACAAATCCTGTACAATGCCCACGCGCAAGACTTCTCCAAGCGCCAGGCGCAGGGCGATATCGCCGCCGTTATTTACAAAACCGCTTTCAGCCCCGCAGGACAACATCCTCTCCAGCACCAGGTCGGAAAAGGAGCCCGCCACAGCAGCCATCGGGGTGAAATCATCTTCCTCAATCATCCTCACGGCTTTTATCATACGGCGCAAAACTTCGGGATACATGTCATCTTTTGCCGGGGCCAAAAGATTAACCGGTGTACGGGCAATATCCAAATGATCCGCCAGTTCTTCAAGCAAGCGCAAGGCCTCCCGCGCTCCAGCCGCAGCCGCCTCCGTCGCTGGTTCCCTGTTAGCCCAGGCGGTTATGACCATGGTTATTGGACCATGGTCAACCAGCACCCGACCGGGCTTTAGCACCCTGTACCCGGCATCAAGCATCAAAGTTTCCTCCCGCCGCTCTGTTTAGATGTCGCAAGGGATTTCAACGCCCATTAGCGGCGCGTGCTGCTGCGCGCCGTACACGTCCGTTTCCCCTATGCTGCCCGAATCTACAGGCCGTTTGAATGTTATTTTAAACGCCAAGGCCTGGTCATAAAACACCAGGTGCGAAATATCTTGTTCTTTTATGTTGTACAACCTGCAGACCAGTTCTTTGGTTATCACCCCAGAATCCTTGACCCGGCGGTAGGTTTCTGGTTTGTCAAAAATAACGTCCAGAGTCAATTCAAACGGTCCTGCATTTTTACTGCGCAAAACCTTGGCCAGCTCATAAAGCGTGCACGTTTTTTTCATGCTTTTGCNCCCCCCGTTCTTTATAGTTCGAGGTAGTCTGTCTTGACCAGCGCACAGGGGTCGTTGACTTTGAGGAGATGATAGACAGTAAATTTGTAGACAGGGCCAAATACAATATCGGACGGCGAATAAAGGAACGCCAGGTTGCCCGCGGTGGCTTTACGGCCTTTGAACCCCAAGTGCATCATTGTCGAACGGGCTGACGCGCAGATGGCATTCGCCAGCTCCTGGGTGGAAGCAACCACCTCCATAACCATCCCCAGCTCGTGCGCCACTTGCTTTACAGGTTCAAGCGGGCCCATAACGCCGTTCTTGCCGTAGAGATGAAAAATGATCCGGTAATCCGACCGGGGCACTTCTTCAAAGTAGGAGGCAACCTGTTCGACAACCTCTGTTTTAATTTCTTCGATGTTTTGAATCATCACGGGATCCCTGATGCCTGCAATAACCAACGTGCGGTAAGCCACCTGGGCAGCGCCCTCCATTTTCAGGCAATACTCCGGGGCCTGGATGTATTTGCTTCCTCTGACTTTGACCGCATTGTCGCTGAATTGTTCATACTCGCAAGCAGACAAGTCTAATTCCAGCCCTGGTCCGCGCAAGTAATACGGGTGCTCTTTTTCGTATAGGGTATGGGCTGCCACGGAGGTGGTGAGGCATTTTCTCTTTTCGTTCAGCGGTTCGACCAGAAAGTGATCGGGCCGCAAGTACCCCATCATGCAGTCCTTAGCGCTGCCCGGTTCGGCGCAAATAGCTCCGCATTCCAGTATTTTTCCCAGGTGATATGACAAACCGGGGTCAAAGCCCAACATGATTGGATAAGCGGCAAAAACAGACGGATCATAAGCGCGCCCGGCTACAACCAGCTGGGCTCCCCTCTCCAAAGCCGCGATAAACGGCTCATGCCCCATTTGGAAAACCACCCGGATTGTCTTGTCCAGCGCTTCTTCCGTTAATTCTGGTACCGGCCCCAGCGGCTTGACCTCTCCCCTCTTCAAGCTTTCCCTAATCACTTGTTTGTCCAGGTCCGACCAGATAACCGCTGTTTTAAACCGCAGCTTATGCTCCTCAATTATCTCACGGATGATGCCCAGCGTCCATTCCACGTGCGGGCGGGCTCCCGAACCGCCGGCCGAACCTATTATCACCGGTATTTTAAGTTCGTACCCGGCGACGAGCATTTGCAGGAGGTCTTTTTTAGCCGCCTGCCTGCTGACTATCCCTACCCCCGCTCCCAATTTATGCGGGCCAGCGTCTGTGGAACCGGCATCGACCGCTATCAGGTCCGGTTTTTTTTCAATCCCTTTCCAAAAGGATTCCCCGGGATATCCATAACCCAATATCCCACACGGCGACAACACCTTCAGCTCTTCCACCCAAATTCCCTCCTCGTCTTATGGCCAGCAAGCAAGCCGCCTTCATATAATTCCCCGGCGGTAGGCAGCCAGGTATTCCCGGCAATATGGGTCATGTCCCAACAGCATTTTGGAAGTGTAAAAAGCGGCCCAGCTGCCTTTGTCCAGGGGTTCCATAATAAAAGCATTCATGCCGGCCGTCATCAACTGGACCATGAACGCCCTGTTAATCAGTTCATTCCCGGGCAGGCCAAAGGATATGCCGCTTACCTTGGAAACTAGATTAACCAGCGGAAACTCGGTCCTGATTCGCTGGACCGCTCCGACAACTTCCTGCCCCGCTTTGTTATTGGTGCATATGGGCGTGATGACCGGGTCCAGGAAAACGTCGTGCTCTTCAATCGCCGCAGCTCTGAACTGAGCCATAGCCGTCCTGGCCGCCTGCAGGCGCTCTGTCGCGTTTGCCGGCGGTTTTTCGTTACAACAGGTCAGCGGGCAGATGACCTTGACCCCGTACTTGCCGGCAAGGTCAGCACCGCCGTTATGGTCCCACTTCTCCAGGGAACCGGCATTTATTATTGGTCGGCCGTACCTGCACAGTTCAAGCGCCATCTCCAGGCATTCGGCCGATTGTATATCCAGGCACAGGGGAAGGCCAGCCGCTTCCTGCACAGTGTTTAAGCACCAGCGGATGTCTTGAGCAGGCAGGTTAACAAGGCTTAAATACAGGTAATGTGCACCCAGGTCGGCCTGGCTTTTGGCAATGTCCCGGAGTTCTGCTTCGTTTCGGCTGGCAATAAATTGCCCGCGGCAGGCAAACCTCATATCGCCGATTGTTATCATGAATGATCACCTTGTTGACCATCTGGTCGTATCGTAACGTTACAGTACGCTGATTTTCAGCACATCGCACCGCAAACAGCGGCCGCATTCGGCCAGCGCCGCCTCCTCCGCAAGCCCCGTTTCCACCTCGATGAAGCTGCGTTTTCTTTGTTCCAGGGGAAGCAGCGGCATCGCCTGCCGGACTTGTTTTTCTTCGTTTACCGGACGCGACAGTACCCGCTGGAACGTTTTCCGGTCAATAATTTGCCCGTCTCCGCCCAGGTAAGCGTCAATTGCCGCAGCAGCCTCTTTGCCTGATTTGACCGCTTCCACAACCGACCCCGGCCCGTTCACGCAGTCGCCGCCAGCGAAAACGCCAGGTATGGAGGTGGAACAATCGGCAGCCGTTTCCAGCCAGGAACCGGGAAGGGTTTTGAGCTTCTGTTCGGAGGAGTTGAACGACTGGTCCACAATCTGGCCGATGGCAACAACAACGCCGTCAGCTTGGACATCCATCGTCCTGTCTTCTTGATAGGTGGGGCTGAACCGCCCCTCGCCGTCAAACACAGAGACGCAGGCCTTGAGCGCAATGCCGCATACCTTTCCTCCGTTACCAATAAACTCCCGTGGTCCCCATCCGTTATGAATAATTACCCCTTCCTGGATGGCCTCCGCTACCTCATCTTTATGCGCCGGCATCTGCTCACGGCTTTCCAGGCAAAAGAGGTAAACCGACTCGGCATTAAGCCTTATGAGGCTGCGAGCCGCGTCTATGGCGACATTTCCGCCGCCGATGACCGCCATTTTTTTCCCTGAAAAGTCAATCCCTGTTCCGGTATTTATCTGCCGCAAAAGTCCGACCCCAGAATAAACCCCGGACAGGTCTTCTCCTTTTATGCCAAGGGAACGGTTACCCTGAGCCCCCACAGCAATAAATATCGCCCGGTATTCTTCATTTTGCAGTTGTTCGAGAGTAAAATCCCTCCCCAGGGCGGCGTTGGTCCTGATCTCCACACCCATCGCCGTTATTACTTTAATTTCTTCCGCCAATAATTCCTTGGGCAGTCGATATGACGGCAACCCTACGGCCAGCATGCCACCGGCCACCGGCAAGGCTTCAAATACGGTGACTTCGTAGCCCTTCTTACGCAAATAAAATGCGCATGTCAAGCCTGCCGGGCCGGAGCCTACCACCGCCACCTTTATGCCCTTGTTCGGCGCCACCTCAGGCACTGGCAAGCTCTTGTCCCTGGACAGCACCTGGTCAGAGACAAACCGCTTCAGGGCCTTGATGGCAACGGGATCGTCTATTTTGACCCGGTTGCACAGCTCTTCGCAGGGATGGTTGCATACCCGGCCACAAATCAGGGCCAGGGGGTTTTCCATTTGGATGACCTGATAGGCCTCACGATATCTCCGTTGACCTGCCAGGTCAATGTACACGGGTACGTCAACATTGGCCGGACAGGCGTTTTGACAGGCATATCTCATGCAATGAATGGGAGCTTCCGGGTCATGCCTTTCATAAAGGCATTCCGTACAGTACAGGCATCCCTTTATCAGGTCGTAACGTTTGTTTTTCACCTTTTCGACCCACATGGCATCGGCAATGAGCGGGCGGGCCAGGGCGATCATATCGGCTCTGCCTTCGCGGATAACGCTTTCCGCGAATTCCGGGTTGCCCAGTTTTCCTACTGTAATGACCGGGATCTTGACCAGTTTTTTAATGGCTTCCGCCAGGAACACGTTAGGGCCGTCAGGAAACTCAATGGTCGGTTTACCCCTGACGTCGCTGTATCCTTTTAAACCGGCATCATCAAACCTGACCCCCGCCGAGACATCCAGGCAGTCAATACCTGCTCTTTCCAGCTCCACGGCAATTATGCTGGAATGAACCAGGGTATTGCCGTCCACCACAAATTCTTCCCCATCAAACCGTGCCAGCAAAGGGTAATCGCGGCCGAGCATTTCCCTGACTCTTTTGATGATTTCCAAATGGATCCGCAGCCGGCCGTAAATATCGCCGCCAAATTCATCGGTGCGTTTGTTGGTCCGCCTGGAGAGGAAATCGGCCAGGGTATAAGTGTGGGCAAAGTGAAACTCTATCGCGTCAAAACCCGCCTCTGCCGCCCGCCTGGCCCCTGCTACGAAATCCTCAATGATTTCGTAGCAGGTTTCTTTCGACAGGTCGGCCGGTTTCAACCCCACGCCATGGATGGAGTGGGCAATCTGGATGGCGATTCTGCAGCCCTCCCGGTGAACGGCCCGCACAAGGCTGGCCAGGCCGGGGATGTGTTCGTCCCTGCTGATCTGCAGGCGGTTGCCGGGATGAAGATAATACGAATTCACACCGGTATGCTCGGTCATGATCAGACCGATTCCCGAACGCGCCCTGGCCCGGTAATGCTCAATGGTGGCGCGCGTCACCTTGCCGTCGCGGGCGGCCGAATTGGTGAAGGCGGGAGACATCATAATACGGTTTGGCAATTCCAGGGTATTTATTTTTATGGGAGAAAACAGTCCGATCGTTTCCAATGTTTTATCTCCTCCTGGCAAGAATATGCGGCTATTTGGGTCCCATCTTTTGGGCAGCCCTCCTTACCGCGTCGATAAACTGGACATACCCCGTGCAGCGGCAAAGGTGCCCGGAAAGTTCCGTCTTAATATCCTCCTCTGAAGGCGCAGGGGTTTTATCCAACAGCGCTTTGGCCGACAGGATAACGCCCGGAGTGCAAAAGCCGCACTGCACAGCTCCCGCCTCGATAAAGGCCTCCTGGATGGGGTGCAGCTCGCCGGATTTGCTTAAGCCTTCGATGGTCAACACCTCTCTGCCTTTGGCTTTCATTGCGGGAATAAGGCACGAATTGACCGGCTTGCCATCCAGGAGGACCGTACAAGCCCCGCACTCTCCTTCCCCGCAGCCTTTTTTGGTGCCTGTCAGCAGCAGCTTTTTCCTCAGCACGTCGACCAGCAACTCGTCAGGCCTTACGCGAACAGTTACAGGCTCGCCGTTAAGTATGAAATTCAATTCCTGCTCTGCAGCCATGAAGCTCAATCCTCCGTCGCTTTATTTACCGCAGCCTCCAAAGCCCGACGGACAAGATCCTTCACCAGCACTTGCCGGTATTTGCCCGAACCGCGCAGCAAACTGTCCCTTGGTTTGGCCTCGCGGCTGGCAATAAGCGCCGCCTCTTCCAATACCGCGGGATCCGCAGCAGGTTTGCCCAGCAGGCTATTTTCCGCCTGCTGGGGACGGAACGGATGGACCGCCACCGGTCCTATGCAAATGCGCGCGGCTTTTATGCTGCCATCCTCCAGGACTATACAGGCAGCGGCATTGACAATCGGCAAGGCCAATGCTTCCCGGGGGGCAAGCCTGGTAAAAGCATTTCCGCTATGCGGGCCGGGCAGCGGTACTATAAACCTGGTCAGGATCTCCCGGCGACAGTCAACCCTGCTTTTGCCTACGCCGGCATACAGGTCTTCCGCCAGCTCCGTCCTGGGACCATGAGGAGAAACGATTTCTGCCTTCGCCCCCAGAGCTATCAGTGCTATGGCCGAATCCGCCGCCGGCTGGGCGCTGACCACGTTGCCGGCCAGCGTTGCCATATTGCGGATTTGGGGCGAACCCACGCTCAGGCAGGCCTCCGCCAGGGCCGGAAACACATTCCTGATCCTGTCATGGCCCGCCACCATGCCATGAGTAACTCCGGCTCCGATTATCAGGCTGTCTCCTTTGAACTCAATGGCCTGTATTTCCGGTATACGGGTCACATCAACCAGGGCTTCCAGCGCCACCTTCTTTTCTTTAAGCGCCAGCATTAGATCGGTTCCGCCGGCAATAACGGAGGCTCCTCCGTTATAGCGTCCCAAAATGTCCAGGCACTGTTCCAACGATTGAGGGAAATGGTAGGCTTCAACCCTCATTTTCCTCCCTCCTTCGCTTCGTGATGCAACGCCCAATACAGGGCCTCCGGGGTAATGGGAATGCTGGTGATCCGAACGCCGGTCGCATCTTGTATGGCATTGGCAATGGCAGGAGCTGTCGGAATAAGGGTTGGTTCGCCAATCCCTTTGGCGCCGTACGGACCTACAGGGTCATTGGTCTCCACCAGAATTGGCTCTATCCTGGGCATGTCTTTGATGGTCATTATTATATAGTTCCTTAAGCTGGTATTTTGCGGAATGCCGTCCTGGTGGACAAGGTTTTCATACAACGCCCATCCGGCGCCTTGGGCAACTCCGCCGGTTATCTGCCCTATCACCCCGTTGGCGTTGATCACCGCGCCAACATCATGAGCAGCGGCTACACGCAAAACCCTCACTTGTCCCGTGGCGGTATCGACTTCGACTTCTACGCCATGCGCACCGTAGGTGTATGCGCTGGAATAATCGCCATAGAAATTGCCGTCCGTTCCTTCCGTTGGCGGGTCATAGGTCACATACGCCGTCAGGGCTGTTGCTTGCCTGGTCCTGATCCCATACTGGCAAGCTTCAGCAACGCTGAGGCAGTTGCCGGGTTCCAGTTTGTTACGGATAATGCCGTCGCGGATTTCCAATGCTTCCTTGTCGGTATTCATTTTTTTCGCCGCGATCTCCAGCAGTTGCTCCCGCACTTTTTGAGTGGCCAGGTAGACCGCTTTCCCTGCCACGGTAGTCACACGGCTGGAATAGGATCCATAGCAAAACGGGCTCGTATCGGTATCCAGCGGCATCACTACAACGCTGTCCAAAGGAATGCCCATGGTCTCGGCCGCGATCATCGCGAACACGGTTTTTGCTCCCTGTCCCATATCGCTTTCGCCGGAAAAAACCATCAAACTCCCGTCTTCATGGAAACGGACCATGGCTGAAGACCCGTCGAAGTTGTCACCGGCGCGGTTGCCCGACACGTGGTTCATGCAGGCCAGGCCAATACCTCTCTTGATCCGTCCTCCCTGGTCCTCAGCCGGAAGGCGCCCTGTTTTGATGGCCTGCCAAGCCTTTTCAATACATTCACTTAAACCGCAGCTTCGCAGTTTCCAGCCATGCAGGGTAGTATCTCCCTGGCGCGAGGCGTTTTTCAACCTGACTTCCACCGGATCTAGCCCCAGCTTGCGAGCGCAGATGTCAATCATGGACTCCATGGCAAAATGCATCTGGCTGTTGCCATAGCCGCGAAAACCGCTGCTGGGAGTGAGGTTGGTATAAACCAGCACAGCTTCGGTGCGGCTCGATTTGTACCGGTATAAGCAGTCGGTGCGCATGGACATATTCAAGAGGATCTTTGGCGCCGCCCAGGAATACGCGCCATTATCAGCAATGATTTTTGCTTCTTTGGCGACCATGGTGCCGTCTTTCATCATTCCAAGTCTGACCTTCATCTTGGCTGCTACCCGCGGCCTCATGGTCAGCATTTCTTCCTCGCGGCTCAGCACAATTTTTACTGGGCTGTTGGTTTTCTTGGCCAATACTGCGGCAATGGGATGGAAATTTCTTATCCATATTTTCCCGCCAAACCCGCCGCCAATGGCCGGTACCTTCACTGAAATCTGGCTGGGTTTTATCCCCAGTGCTTTGGCAATCTCATTCCTGCCGTGAAATGCAGCCTGCAGACCGCTCCAAATGCTGAGACGCCCATCCTGCTCCCATTTGGCTATAACCCCAAATGGTTCCATATAGCAGGCCTGTACCCTCGGAGTACTGAATTCCTCTTCAAAGACATAATCACAGCGGGCAAAATCCTCATCAACATCTCCCCTGGTGATCAGGTATTTCTTGGCCACATTGCCCGGCTTATCTTCATGGATCCAAGGGGCGTCCGGAGCCAGAGCCTGTTCGGGGGTGGTAACTGCAGGAAGCGGTTCGTAGTCGACTCTAATGAGCGACAGCGCCTCCTCGGCGATCTCTTCACTGACAGCAGCCACTGCCGCCACTTCATCCCCCACGTACCGCACTTTGTCTACCGCCAGCATGTATACGTCCGGTATTTCCAAGCCGAATCGGTTCTGCGGGCAGTCTTTCGCTGTTATCACCGCTTTCACGCCCGGAAGTTTTTCCGCTTCCGTGGTGTCAATGGCGATTATCCTGGCATGAGGATAGGGAGACCTTAATATCTTCCCGTACAACATGCCGGGAAAGTTGAGGTCATCAAGATAAATGGTCCGCCCGGTCACTTTTTCCTGGGCATCGATGAAGTTTTGTTTTGACCCTAGATACTTGTATCCTGAACCTGAAAGCATTTTTTCACCTCCAGAGTCCCAACCCGGAGAGCAGGGAGGACCCGCCACCACTGCAGCCGGGTCCCCCTCGTCAACAGGGTCGTTTATAGGGCGCCTTTTTCTTTATAGAACTTTTCTGCTCCTGGGTGAAGCGGTACGGGGCTTACTTTGGTCATGCCCTTGAGATCAAGGGTTTTGAGGGAGCTGTGAATGCCCTTGAAGTAGTCGAAGTTGTCGTTGATCGCCTTGATTATGGCGTAGGCTTCCTGTTCGGGAAGGTCTTTAGTGGTGTAAAGAATGACGGTGGCGGCGACGGTCGGGATGTCCTTTTCCAGGAACTTGTACTTGTCTTTGGAGATCACGGTCTTGTATGTCCCTAATTCGGAATTTACCTTGTTTATCGCTTCATCGGACATCGGCAACAGCGTCAGTTTAGTGGTGATGGAAGCATCCACCACCTGGCTCGACGGCACCTGGATCACATTGCTGAAAGCGTGCAGTTTGCCATCCCGCATGAGGTCCAGCGACGAGTTCATGGACATGTAATCCACTTTGCCGCCCCACGCGGCTATGTCGTCATAAGTGATCCCGTACGCGTTAAGACAGATACGCCCGACGATTTCCATGAAGGAATCCTTGGTATTGAGGTTTAGTTTAAGCGGATATTTTTTGGCTTTTATTGCTTCGAAGGAATCGATCCCCGTGTCTTGTCTGATGATGAAGTGCTGGGCGGCTTCTGCATACAGTACCGTCAGAGCGCGGAGGTTGTCCATCTTTTGTTTGAAAGGCTCTTTGCCTTCCATCGCCATTTTGATCAAGCCGGTATGGGCAATGCCCATTTGCACTTTGCCGCTGCTTACCAGGGCAAGGTTAGCCGCTTCCTGGCCGACTTCATAAGATACATTGGAACCCGGATAGCTGCGGCGGATCACCTCGCCGACCCCTTCGCCTATTGCTGCCCAGGCTCCCCCGATGGAACCGCCGCAGATGGTGGCGTTGATTTTTGTTACCTTGGCAGCTTCTTTCGATTTACCACCTCCGCCGCAACCTGCGAACGCCACCAGGAGGGAGACGCACAGCACAAGGATCAGGCTGGCTTTCACCCATCTTTTTGGCATTAACAATCCTCCCCTTCCTCAAATCATTAATTGTTAGTCATAAATCTTTGCTCTGCCTCGTTTAGCACTGTTTTTGCCGTTGTTCTTTTGTTTTTTGTTCTCTTGTTTTTTCCCTCCCTTCTTGGGCCACCTGGCAAACAACCGGGTCTACCCGTCGTTATTGGCGGTCGCCTTGTTCATAACATAAACCGTGCCAAAGGCAACAACCCCGACCAAATCGGAGATTGCTTCCGGATACATCATCAACAGTCCAGACGCCAGCAACACCGCCCGCTGCCAGGTCTGAAGGCGGCTTTTCAGCCACCCTTCCGTGCCTGCGCACAGAGAAAAGGCTCCCAGCACGCTGGTTGCGATTACCACCAGAGTCCCTACGCCAATATTGCCCGCCGATATCAGCAGGCCCTGGTTAAAAACAAACATAAACGGTACGATGAATGAAACCACTCCCAGCCGGCAAGCGGTCCACCCGATTCGGCCCGCATCCGCACCGGCGATGCCGGCAGCAGCGTAAGCAGCAACAGCCACCGGCGGCGTTATGGCCGACATGGTGGCATAGTATACCACGAACAGGTGGGCGGCAATAGGCGGTATCCCCATCTCATACAAGGACGGAATGGCCAGGGACGCCGTGAGGGCATACGCTGCGGCTACCGGCATGCCCATGCCCAACAGGATGCACAGGATGGCCGTTACAATCAAAGCCATAAGCACAGACCCACCGCCGATTTTTAAAACAAGGCTGGCTATCTTTCCGCCTAAGCCGGTTATCATCAAACCGTTGATGACCGTTCCGGCGATGGCGCAGGACAGGGAGATGATCACCGCTTGGCAGGCGCCTTCTTCCAGAGATTTTAGTATCTTCTTGATCCCCATGCGAGTGTCTTTCCTGAACCAGCTTATTATTACGACACTGATTATGCCGCCTACAGCAGTTAAGGACGGCGTATACCCTTTCGCCAGCAGGCCGACAAGCACAACCAGGGGAATAAGAAACTGGAACCCTTCTTTCATTGTCTTTCCCAACGGCGGCAGCTCTGCCGGATCCATCCCTACCAGGCCTTCTTTTTTGGCCCTTAAGTGCACCATGAATCCCAGGGCCAGGTAATATATGACCCCTGGAAGGGCGGCGGACAGCGCAATAGTGCTGTAAGGTATCCCCGCCATTTCCACCATCAGGAAAGCCGCTGTTCCCATTATGGGCGGCAGCATACCGCCACCGGTGGAAGCTACCGCTTCCACCGCCCCGGCAAACAGGGGCGGATAACCAATGCGCTTCATCATCGGGATGGTGAACGATCCCGTAGTAACGACGTTCGCAGTCGGGCTTCCGTTGATTGATCCGAACAGGGCACTGGCCACTATGGAAACCTTGGCCGCTCCTCCCGGAAACCTGCCGGCCACGGCCATGGCAAACTTGTAAAAAAAGTCGCCCGCTCCCGAATTGGCAAAGAAGGAACCGAACAGGACAAACAAGAACACAAAGGTTGACGCCACTGCGATTGGAGAACTGAAAATCCCGTTGATGGTGAACACCAACTGATCCAGCACGTCAAAAGGGGCTATCCGGCGGTGGTACAGGAACCCGGGCAACAGGTGCCCGCCCAGGGCATACCCCATAAATACCAGGGATATGCTCAACAGCACGTTGCCCATTGTCCGTCTGGTGGTTTCCAAAACCATCAGTACCAGGACAATTCCAACAATAATGTCAACTGCCGTCAAAGGATCGACCAAAGGCCAGCGCTGCAGATACCGGCCGACCTGCGAAGCGTAATAGCCGCCGGCTGCGACAGCCGCCAGGGCCAAGACAATGTCCGTCTTGGGCAGCCTGGTCCTGTCGCCGTCGGCGTGGGAGGTGTATATCAGAAAAGCTAACGTCAAGATCAACGTCAGGTGAATGCTGTAGTGCTTCAACGGCTGCATGGAAGTAAAGGTGCACTGCCAGATCTGGTAGAGCGAGGTGAGAACGGCCAGGATGCTGATGGCTTTGGCGCCGGTACCGCTTAAAATGCGTCTGCTACCGGCTGTCAGGTAGTTCATTGCCCGTTTTAGAGCCACAGGAATCCCCCTTTTGTCCTGGAATAAAATTTAATAAAAGGTTAACGGTTTAGCTTGCACCATACGAACCGGCCTTCGGCCAGGACTTCGGCTAAAGGCCGGATGGCCTTGATATGCCCGCCGATTTCCGCATATTTGCTCCGGATGATGGTGTATTCAATAGGCGCAACCACTGCCGGCGACGTGGTATAGGTAAACGGGGCAGGCACCATTTGCTCGACATCGGCCAAGAAGGTTATGCCCCCGCCCGGCAAAACATACGCAGGCGCTCCTCCTATTGAAAGCACCGCATCTCCGCGATGCACGGCTTTTGTCAGCATAATCGGGTTTACCGTGACTCCGGCCCGGGCGCTTCCGCCCACACCCGCATAGTACATCGCCGACACGCGGCTGTCTTCGCAGTTGGCGGCAGCCATGCTCCTGAAATCTTCCAGTTCTGGTGTCAGAGGGATTTCCACCGGCTCTCCATTACTGTCGATCTCAAACAGCGCCACGTTGCGCCAGGTGGTTTCAGCCACCAATACCCTCATGCCTGGATGGGCGCGGCTCATATCGACCGACTTTATGGCATCCCTGGGATTGGTTATCGCAGTGCCTCCCCACCCGCTGCCGTGTTCAAAGAAATAGCGGCCCGGCGTGGCAAAACGCCCAACCGGTTTAATTCCGCTGTAAGGCAGTTGCTCGGCACCGGCAGGGTGCTCGCTTAGCAATCCGGTAACGTGATGGTCAATGATTATGGCCTCGTCCACCAGTTTGGCCAACTGTTCGGCAAACAAGCCGCAACATGCCCCGCCGCAGCCAACTCTCATCTTGCCGTCTTCTTTGCCGTCAATAATCGGGTGCCGGCCCACCTGCAGGTCAAGGGTGCATCCGTTCTCGATCTTCAGGCGTACCGGCTGCCGGTTTCCCAATTCAACCATGGTCTTCACCACGGTTAAGCCGTCCGGGCCCTTGACCCGGTTGACGCCGCCCAGAATGATGATGTGGGAACCGTATTGTTCTGTCGTTACCATGCCAACGGCTTTACCGTCGCGTTTAACCAGGGCGCCTTCATCGCCGATATGAATGTTGGTATCAATTTTAACCATCATGGAGCTGTAAGAAATGGGGGCTTCAGTGACTGCTGTCACCACGTCGTAGTCTTCAACCTTTTCTTGGACGATGTATGGAGCGGGATGGTAATCCGGGTAAGCCGCCCCGGCCCCGACCGCGGTTATCAACGGCCGGCTGATGGCAATCTTTTCTTTGTCTACAGGCGCTCCTTCCGGTATGTGCAGCGGTCTGTTGCGAACCAGCTCACCGTTTTCATTCGTGAATCGTTTGCAGGCTCCCGTGAGTCCGGGTGGTATTTCGCAACGCACGCCGCATTTTGTGCACACTACAGCGTTTTGATCTTTGGCTCCCAGGGAAATCGCGCCCGCCTTGCAGACCGTAAGGCACGCCCGGCACGTAGCGCAATTCGCAGATACTCCGGCTTTTCTTTCGACAACGGTAATGGCCCCTAACGGGCATATTTTTTCACACTGCCTGCAGCCGGTGCATTTTTCTTGTTCGACAACAATCATGCTGAACGCCCCCGATAAACAGTGAGTGTAAAGAGCCTAAATCCGGCCTTCTTGTTTGGCGCGAAGGATTGTCAACAATCTTTCCTGCTCGTTATTTACAATCATGACGCCTTCGTCTACCCCCATGCCCGGTTTGCCGGCCATGGCAAACGGCTGAGTGGCTATGGCCAGGTGGACGCATACCCTGGCCGACTTGTCGGTTTCATTGCATGTTCCGCCTTGATAGGCCAGGACGCCGTTTTTCTTGCAATACAGCACCGCCTCGACCACATTGTTTATGCCGCCTAAATCGATGGTCTTGACTTGAACCATATCGGCACCTTTTTCATCGACCCACTGCTTTATTTCCTCTAAGGTATTGGCGTATTCATCGATGATCAGCTTGAGTCCGGACCCTGCTTCATCCAGCTTGCGGCGCAGGTATTTCATGGCTTTGAGCTGTTCTTCATTGCTCTTCATGTCCACCGGCATTTCGATGAATACTTCAAACGGCCGGCAAATCCGTTCCACCTGCAACAGATACTCGGTCACCTTATCCAGGTCATTGTTAAACGCCTTGCCGATGCAGCCGTAAACATCGTAACGCAGAACCGGGCGATAGTCTTTGGCGCCGATGTCCAGGATGCGGTTTTTCACCCAAGCGATCCACTCCAGGAATATTTCACCGTTTCTGCCCAGTTTCTCTTCCACATTGTTTATTAGGCCGTGCGGCATCATTCCCACTTGCTTGAGTATCATTTTGTCGACATTATTATAGCGGTCGTCTCCGGATTGGGCATTGATCCTTACCGGTTTTAATTCAAGTTCCAGGCCGTATTCATCGGCAATGACCTCCGCCATGGTCAGGCGTCTCTCCCTGGCAACCGTTTCCAGGATGGCCTGAGTCACACCATAACGCACAGACGCCGGCAACCTCTCCCCATTAATCAACATCCGGTCAAACTCTTCAGCCGTCTGTCGGAAATTGGTTATATCCTTGCCTTCAAAGTACGGCACCACATCCCTTTCAATAATCCTGATCAGGTCCTTGGCCCGTACGGGAACTTCGCGACCCCCGCTGGCCGCGTACTGCGCCACCGCACAGTCTCCGTACGAAATGTCCCCGTTTTCCAGAACAAAAATAACCGAAACCGCTTCCCCTGACTGCCTGATGGTATCGAAACCGGGGGTCCTGGGAACGCCGCGGTAAATAAAACCATCAGATTTTGCTCCTTCCCTGATCGCCTCTTTGTCGTCCATATAGAAGCCGGTGAGTCCTGCCGCGCAAAGCACTCTTTTAATTCTCATAGTTCAACATCAGCTCCATTCTTTTGTTTCCAAGTGTTGACATTATCAGGCTACGCGCCTGCCGTCTTTGGCTACCAGTCGGCCACCGATATAGATCCGTTCAACCTTGGATACTTCCGGGTAAGCGCTGACCACGATATCAGCCGTATATCCCTTCTGGAGAAGTCCGAGGTTGGGTGCGATCCCTGGAATGGCTTCGGCCACATTTTTCGTTCCCAGAGCGACGGCTTGCGCCAGGCCTATATGTCCGCCCCTTACGCCGTATTCGATGGCCTCCAGCATGGAATCAAAACTGCCGGCAGCAAAGTCGGTGGATATCATATCCGCCAGCCCTTCCCTGAAAAAGGCGAACAGGTTTTCTGGCCCGGACACCAGCCTTTTAGCTCCGAAGGGGTCGTGCACAGCAGCATCGATAATAACCCCGGGGTTCTGGCGCAACTTCTTCGTGTTTTCCAAAGCCTCATCCAGAGTAAACAGGTAATTGGAATGCGCGGCGATCAGCCGTTTGACGCCTATCCTGGCGATTTCATGCACCTTTTTCATTGAAGTCGGGGCATTATGAACCAACAACGGTACATCGAGCTTTTTAGCCGTAAGGGCCGCTTCGGTATAGCCTTCCAGTGCCAACCGCACCGAGGCCAGCGTTGTTGCATATACTAGATCCCTAGCCTGTTCAGGAGTAAGAAAGCTGTCCATCTTGTGGTCCTTCAACGTCCGGGCAACACGCTCACGATCATAGTATGACGCTTCGATATATCTTCCCAGCACCGCTAGCTTCAAGGCGCGCGCCTGGACATGGTCAATGTCCTTCCCTGTTCTGGCCTTGACCGCCTGGGGTATATACAAATAATCCTGGCCTCCGCCCCCGAGTGTATGCCCTCCGCCAACCTCTCCGATACAAATCGCTCCTTCTTCGAACATTTTTTCTACTGTCATCAGTCGGTGCTTTTCTTCCAGGCCGCTGCCATCGCATTTCAAGGCAGCCTCATAATTGATTGGCATGTGGGTGGTGGCGGTCTTAATCCTGATGGGATGGTGCTTTTGTGTTTCCTTAACCTCATCCATGGTGACGAACCCGTCCACATTCATTACCGTTGTGTGCCCCTGCAGCAGGTTGCGATCCAGGAGTTCAAGAATCCTTTCGCGTCCATAGTTTTTCATTCCGCTGGCAAAGACAGGCCCAAATGTTACCCCGTGCTGGTGATGATTAATCATGCCCGGCATTATCGCTTTGCCAGCACAGTCCACCACTTCCTCCGCATATTGTTCAATGCCCGGATCGTGGCTTTCCAGAACGCCGGAAATCTTTTCCCCTTCCACTATTACTGTTCCTTTTTCAATTACTGTCTTTCCGTCCCCTGTTATCACCGTTCCGTTTTTTAATACCAGCATTTTCTCAGCTCCTAATTTAATAATATAAAAACCGTCAATATATTTAATTGCAAAAATTATACCAACCGCCGCTTGTTAATGCCTTTGTGTCGCCAATCGCGAGCATGGTTCAGCCAGTTCTGGCAGGTGTTTTATTTTTAAACTATTGCGTTTTATTTTTGTACAGCAGCTGGCGGCCCGCCTTTTAGCGCCGGTTAAAGGCCTCACGAGAGGCCTCGCAACCTTTCAGAACCCGCAAAGGTCTGTTTGATTTTTGAACGGCGGCCATACCGTCAGTCGAAGCTTACGGTTGCTTTCCGCGGATCAAAGCAGCAGCCGACGCGCAACGATACAATCCGGACGCCTGAAGCCCTCTGTGGCCCAACCTTCACAAATGTGCCAAGGCAGGTCGTTTCGCCGCCCAAACCCAGAGCGCCTATCCCGGCTGAATTCACTTCATTGGTGATTCTTTGTTCCAGTTCGCTCTGAACGGTAAAATCCCCGTCTTTTGCCGCTTCCAATGCCAGCGATGCGGCTTCCAGATTGGTCCGCCCAATGCCAAAAAACAGCACGCACGGAAGACACCCGAGTTTTTCAGCTCCTTCCTTGGCCCAGGACACCATTTCGTCGATCACCGTTTCCACGGAATGCCGATGAAAAACCCGCAAGGTTTTGCCGCGGATTTCAGGCCCACCGCCCAGCATCAGCACGGTCAACCGAATGCTTGGCCCGGGAATGGTCCTGACCTGTACGGGCGCCATACCAAGGGCGCCCGGGTCCTCCGACAGCCCCCCCGATTGGGAAATCCGTTCATAATCATCGCCCAGCACAGCCATCGGCCTTCCCGGAAGCTCCCTCAATCCCATAGCGATGCCGGCCTCGATGTCCTTAAAAAAACCTGCGGGCAGGGATGCTTGTTCGCCAATTTCCAGGAAGACATGGGGGATCCCGGTATCATCGCATAGCGGGTACCTTTTTTCTTCAGCCGCCCATGCGTTTTTCAATATTTTTTCCAGCACCCAGCGCGCCTGCGGATGGTTTTCCTTTTGTAGGGCCTGCTGGTAGGCAATATATTGGTCCGGCCTGAAAACAGTACTGGCCCTGATCAATGCTTCTGCGGTCTTTTCCGTGATCTCGCGGCTGGTCAACCCCATTGAAACTCCTCCTATCTTTCAAAGATTGAAGCCCCGTGCGCAATGGCCACAATGGCCGGAAAATCCACCACTTCAAGTTCGTGCAAAGCTTCCATGCCTTCTTCAGCAAAGGCCGCCACCCGTTTTGACTTCAATTGGGCCGAAAAAAGCGCAGTGACCGGTGGTGTAACAGCATAAATCGAGTTGTAATACTTTAAGGACTCTACAGTCTTCTTATCGAGGCTGCCTTTGCCCAGGTGGATCTTTACACCGGCTTCCGACAATGCCGGGATTGACGATTCGATTTCCACCTTGTTGCTGGAAGTAGGGCCGACCCCTGCCGGACTCACAGCCGTATGGAATATGACCGCCCCCCGCAGGTTAATTCCCAAATTTTCAAGTTGTTTCTCCTTAAATGCTTTGACCAGTTTGGGCAGAACCGCATCCCGCCCCGTATAAATCAGCCCTGATATTTCGATCGTATCGTATATTTTAAGTTCGTTTATCACTTTTTCGGACAAAGGCGTGTTAAGTTTGGGCATACTCTGTTCTCCTTTCTTAGGCCAGCCATCGCGTCGTTTACTCTCCATTTGCTTTTATATTTGCAAAAAGTGTGCCAAACCCATGTTTTGGTTTCTGTCAATTGGCTGGTAATTAATGGTACCAGCAACCAACAAAAAAACTGCCTCCAGGCAGTTTGGACTGTTTACGGTTAATGTGGTTTTCTAGCGGCAAGGATACCGTTAAGTCTTTTCTTGCTCCTCGATTTCCTTCAATTTGCTCCACAAATTTGAACGGCTTATTCCCAGCATGCGGGCCAGTGAGGATTTATCCGCCCCGTACCGTTCATAAAGACGTCTTATGATCTGCAATTCCATATTCTTCAGGCTGTCTACGGCAATAGTAATGTGTTTGAAGTCGTCCTCCCGCGACAGTGGGTCGTGATGTGAAAATTCATAAAACAATTCTTCCAGTAACGGGAACAGGTTGTCAGTATCTTTGGCAAGGATGGCGAATTTTTCTACAAAATTTTCTAGTTCTCGCACATTCCCGGGCCAAGCGTAGTTCTGCAGCTTTTTGATGAATGAATCGGGTATTTTTATTTTGCTGTTGGGCCCGAAGTGCTTGTTGATAAAGTGTTCAATCAACAGCGGAATGTCTTCTTTTCGTTCGCGCAAGGGAGGTATCCGTATATTCAGGACATTCAGCCGGTAAAAAAGATCTTCGCGGAATTGTCCCGTTTTCACCTTGTGCTGGAGATCGGCATTGCTGGCCGCAATAATGCGCACATCAACAGGAATAATCTTATTTCCGCCGATCCGCCTGATGACTTTTTCCTGCAACACGCGAAGCAGCTGAGCCTGAGCGGAAAGACTTATTTCAGAAATCTCGTCAAGGAATATCGTCCCATGCTGAGCGACTTCAAACAGTCCTGCCCTGCCGCCTTTTTTGGCCCCGGTGAATGCCCCTTCCTCATAACCAAACAATTCGCTTTCCAGGAGGCTCTGGGGTAAAGTGGCACAGTTGACAGCCACAAAAGGTCCCCCCCGCCGGGGACTGATATTGTGTATGCTGTTGGCCAGCACTTCCTTGCCGGTCCCGCTCTCGCCGGTGATAAGAATGGTCAGGTCCGATCGTCCGTAGCTTTTAGCCTTGTCGATTACGCGGCTGATCTGCTCCGAGCGGCCAATCATGTCCTCAAAGGTATACCTGGCTACCAGCCCTTTGGTTTCAAATTCTGAACATTTGTTTTCTCTTTTGACGGCAGGATATGTGATGTGCTCGAATTTGACCAGATGGCCGATGATTTCCCCGCCTTGATGCAATGCGCACTTGCTCAGGTAATAATCAAGCCCGTTGATGTCCACAATGGTTCTGGCTTCCTTGGGGGCAACACCTTTGAGGGACGGCACAGAGCGAAGCAGGTCCCGGTAGCAACAGCCTACAGCCTTGCTGAGCTCCAGATTCAACAAATTACAGGCGGAAGAGTTGATGTATTTGACCCTGTTTTGGTTATCCAGGACCAATACGCCCGCCGCGACTTCTTCCAGCGCCGCCTGGTAATACCTGCACATCTCTTGCCCACTGTACCGTGTTTGCAGTATGGCCTCGGCCTGTTCAAAAGCATTGTAAATGGCCTCTTTCGTCGAGCGAACCATAATTGTCCGGAATCCTTGTTCCCTGGCCATTTCGAGAATGTATGCTCCCGTGGCCACTATAACTTCAACGGAGCTGTTATACGCTTCGGCAATTCTTTCTTTTAGTTCTTCTTCCGAAGCGAAATAGTAAATGCCCAGGTCTTCCTCACTCAATCCCAGTACCTCACGGATAAAGTCAAAATCATGATATTTCAAGACCTTGGAGTATTGGAACAGAGCCATTTTTTTACCGTATTTTCGGGCAGTATAAAGGGTCTGCAAAATATCGAAATTGGTAATGTCGACATTAATTACTGGTATTCTGACCGCATTGCGAATAAGCGCTCCGGTTACGCCGCGGCTGATAATGAGGTCAAATCCTTCCGCTTCATACTTCTTGGCCAACTGAACCGCATTATCCAGGACGCCGATGGCCACCTCCACCTGATACCCTTTTTTTCTGATCAGTTCTTCGGCGGCTTCGGCAATTTCAGGGTAAATCGAATAAATAACCGCTATTTTATACATCTTTACCCCCTCAACGCTGTCCATAATTTGTTAATAATGGCTTCAATTAACAAATTTGCAATCAACAAATTATTGGTCAGCCTTTAATTTGTCTGCCGGGTACTCCACCTTCATCAGGCACAAGCCTTGCGGCGGCAGGGTCATGCCCGCCAGCTTGCGTTCCCCGCTTTGCAACAGCATGGAAACCGATCCCGGCTCGCGTTTGCCCATCCCGATTTCGAGCAGGGTGCCGGCCATGATCCGGACCATGTTGTAGAGAAATCCGTCGGCGGTCACCGTCATGAACAGGAGCGGCCCTTCCTGCTCCACCGCGAATTCAAACACCGTGCGCACGTGATCGGCTACTGTGGCGTCCTGGGCACAAAACGCTGAAAAATCGTGCGTACCCAGGAACAAACCGGCAGCGCAGCTCATTTTCTCCCTGTCCAGCGGTACTGGAACATGGTAGGCGTACAGCCGCCAGAACGGCGACAGGTGACGGTCGTTGTATATTGTATAGCGGTACGTCTTGCTTTTGGCGCTGAACCTGGCATGAAACCCGGGCGAAACGTCCTGCGCCTCCCACACCACAATGTCGCGGGGCAAAAGCGAGTTCATGGCCAACGGGAACCGCTCCGGAGGTATTCTGGTGCCGGTTATAAAGTTTATCACCTGCCCCTGGGCATGTACGCCGGCATCGGTTCTTCCAGAACCGATCACTTTGACTTTTTCACCGGTGAGGATGTGGAGAGCCGCTTCCAGTTCGCCCTGTACAGTTTTCAGGCCGGTCCTGTTCTGGACCTGAAAGCCGTGGTAGTTTGTACCGTCATAGGCCACGGTCATCTTGACGTTGCGCATCGTTTCACATCCAGAAGCGCGTCCACACGCTTATTCCGACAAAGGCGAACACCGCGGCAAAGGCCGCATAGTCCCGGCCGGCCATGCGCAGCTGTTTCATGCGGGTCCGGTTTTCGCCGCCCCGGTAGCACCTGGCTTCCATGGCTACCGCCAGCTCGTCCGCCCGCCGGAATGCGCTTAAAAAGAGGGGAACCAAAAGCGGGACCAGGCTTTTGGCCCTGGCCAGCAGGCCGCCGCTCTCGAAGTCCGCCCCGCGCGCCATCTGGGCCTTCATTATCTTTTCGGTTTCGTCGATCAGGGTGGGAATGAAGCGCAGCGCAATGGTCATCATCATGGCCAGTTCATGGGCCACCGGGATGCGCAGGGCTTTCAGGACCCGTTCGATGCCGTCGGTCAGCGATATCGGGGTGGTGGTAAGAGTCAGCAGAGAGGTTATCGTCACGAGGTAGACAAGGCGGAGCGACATGAAAAACCCCTGCCTCAGCCCTTCGCTGGTTATTTTCAGGATGCCCCACTTCCACAGGACCAGGCCCTCCGTCAAGAAGGAATGCAGCCCAAAGGTCAAGACCAGAATGAACCAGAGCGGCCGCAGTCCCTTCAGCAGCGTGATCAGGGGAATCCGCGAGATGACGACCACCGCGACGGTAAAAACGGTTACCAAAAGATATCCGCTGGCGTTGCCGGCCATGAACAGCCCAACCATATACAAGACTACCGCGATTATTTTGGTGCGCGGGTCCAGCAGGTGGATGGCGGAATCGCCGGGTATGTACTGGCCGATGGTTATGTCTTTAAGCACTCGGCTTCCGCCCCCTCACTATTTTCAATATTTCCTCTTTGGCTTCGTCAATGGTGAGCACGTCCGGGCGGACGGGCCACCCTTTCTCCCGCAGCTTGAACATCAGTTTGCTCACGGTCGGGACATCCAGCCCCGCTTCCAGGAGCGCACTGTAATGGGCAAAGACCCGCCGCGTCTCGTCGTTGTACACCAGTTCGCCGTCGTTGATCACGATCAGGCGGCTGACCAGCCTGGCCACATCGTCCATGCTGTGAGAGACCAGGACCACGGTCAGTCCTTGACGGCGATGAAGGTCTCTAATCTGGGAGAGGATTTCATCCCGGCCCCGGGGATCGAGACCAGCCGTCGGCTCGTCAAGGACCAGGTACTTGGGGGCCATGGCCAAAACTCCGGCTATGGCCACCCTTCTCTTTTCCCCGCCGCTTAAGGAAAAGGGGGAGAGGTCCTTGTATTTTGCGTAGTCGAGTTCGACCATGGACATGGCCTGCTTGACGCGCTTCGTTATTTTGTCCGGCGGCAGGCCCAGATTTTTCGGCCCGAAGGCAATATCCTGGAACACGGTTTCTTCAAATAACTGGTGCTCAGGGTACTGGAACACCAGGCCCACCTTCTGGCGTATTTCTTTCAGTTTGACCCCTTTTTCCCAAATGTCGGCCCCGTCAACGAGCACCTTGCCGGACGTCGGCTTTAACAGCCCGTTGAAGTGCTGGATCAGGGTGGACTTGCCCGAGCCGGTGTGGCCGATCAGGCCGACAAATTCGCCTTCCTTGATCTCCAGGCTAATGTTTTTCAGGGCCTGAAACTCGTATGGGGAGCCGGGCTGATAGGTGTGGCAAACCCCTTCCAGTCTTAGGGACATAAGGCCACCACCATTTCGTCCACGGTCAGGATGCCTTCGGGCAGGTCCAGCCCCTCTTCGACCAGCTCGGCCCGGAGCTCGGTCATGGCCGGAACGTCAAGCCGCAAGGCCTTCATTGCCCCGACCCGGCTGAAAACCTGGCGCGGCGTACCCTCCAGCACGATCCGGCCGTCTTCCATCACTGCCACCCGGTCGGCCAGCACGGCTTCCTCCATGAAATGGGTTATATACACGACGGTTAAACCCTCTTCCCGGTTGAGGCGCACGACCGTCTCGATAACTTCCCGGCGGCCGGCGGGGTCGAGCATCGCCGTCGGTTCGTCAAGCACCAGGACTTTCGGGCGCATGGCCACTATCCCGGCAATGGCCACCCTTTGTTTCTGCCCGCCCGACAAAAGGTGCGGCGCTCTTGTTTTAAAGGCGGTCATACCGACGCTGGCCAGCGCTTCGTCCACGCGCTTGCGGATCACCTGGGGATCAAGCCCCAGGTTTTCTGGCCCGAAAGCCACGTCTTCCTCGACCGTGGTGGTAATCAGCTGGTTGTCGGGGTTCTGAAAGACCATGCCCACTTGCTGCCTGATGGTCCAGAGGTTGCGTTTGTCTCTGGTATCCAGGCCATTGACCGTAACACTGCCGCCGGAAGGAAGGAGCAGGGCGTTGAAGTGCTTGGCCAACGTGGACTTGCCGGACCCGTTGTGCCCGATTATTGCCACAAATTCACCCTGTTTGATCTGGAGATTGACCCCCCGCAGCGCCTGGAAGCTGGCGCCGGCCGAGTCGTATGCATATACCAGGTCCTTGACGATTATCATTGTTTCACCACTCTATCTAGGCAAACGCCGGTGCCGAATGCTTCGAGTACGGTACAGCTGTGCATATCATACAGGGAATCAGAAACAAAAACCAGGAAAGCCCAACACTTAACCTCCATCGGCTAAGGGTTCAGGTTTTCCTGCCCTTTTGTTGATGCCGCTGTTTTGAGCCTCTTCTCTATTAAACCAGTTCCACGACAACCATGGAGGCGGCATCGCCACGGCGGTTGCCGGCCTTAATGATCCTGGTGTAGCCGCCCTGGCGGTCGGCGTATTTTTTGCTGAGATTGTCGAACAGGTCCTTGACAACCTTTTCGTCCAGGAGGTATGAGGCTGCCTGGCGACGGGAACTCAGGTCGCCCTGTTTTCCCAGGGTGATCATTTTCTCGACTATGCTTACCAGCTCTTTGGCTCTCGGTTCGGTTGTCTCAATACGGCCGTTCTTGAGCAGCGAGGTGGTGATATTTCTTAGCAGGGCCCGACGATGCCCCGTATTGCGTCCGAGTTTTCTGTAGGCCATTGGTTTATCCCCCTTCAGTGATGCAAAAATGCTGCCGCCGAGCTATTCGTCGGCCTTTCTCAGGCTTAAGCCTAAAGCGGCCAGTTTTTCGTCGACCTCTTCCAGCGATTTTTTGCCGAGGTTCCTGACTTTCATCATGTCTTCTTCTGTCTTCATGATCAGTTCACCGACGGTGTTGATCCCGGCGCGTTTCAGGCAGTTATAGGAACGGACCGACAAATCTAGTTCTTCGATGCTCATGTCCAGGATTTTGTCGCGTTCTTCCTCTTCTTTTTCGACCATGATTTCCACGTCACCGATCCGGTCGGTCAGGCCGATAAACAGTTTCAGGTGGTCATGCAGGATTTTGGCCGCAAGGCTGACGGCCTCATCCGGCGCAATGCACCCGTTGGTCCAGACCTCCAGCGTCAGTCGGTCGTAGTCGGTGACCTGCCCGACGCGCGTTTCGGTTACTGTATAGTTCACTTTGCGGATCGGCGAAAAGATGGAATCAACCGGGATGATGCCGATCACATGGTCGTCTTTTTTGTTCTTTTCAGCCGGGCGATAGCCGCGACCCCTCTCCACATTTATTTCCATCGACAGTCGGCCACCGCTTTCCAGGGTGGCTATGTGCAGGTCGGGGTTAAGGATCTCGACCTGGCTCCCCCTCTGGATGTCCTGGGCCAGGACAGTGCAGGGGCCCTGGGCGTCTATCCTGATGATTTGGGGTTCATCGGCATGGACTTTCAGCGCCAGCAGCTTGAGGTTCAGGATGATGTCTGTGACGTCCTCCACCACTCCCGGTATGGTGGAAAACTCATGCAGCACCCCGTCGATCTTGACCGAGGTTACCGCGGCTCCGGGAAGGGATGACAGGAGCACCCGCCGCAACGAGTTGCCCAAGGTGATGCCATAACCCCTCTCCAGGGGTTCGACCACAAACTTGCCGTATGTTTTGGGGTCGTTCGTTTCCACGCATTCGATCCTGGGTTTTTCGATTTCAATCATGGGCTTACCCTCCTACTTGCTTGTAGCATTCCCAGGCCGCCAAAACAGCAGCGTTTACCTGGAATAAAGTTCGACAATCAGGTGTTCCTCAATGGGAACATCAATCTGATCCCTGGCAGGCAGCGCAACGACCCTGCCGGTCAGTTGTTCGCCGTCGAGTTCCAACCAAGCAGGCGGATTTTTGTGGGCCACATTCTCTTTAATCTCTTGGAACTTGGGCAATTCTCTGCTTTTTTCCTTAACCTGGATGACGTCCCCCACTTTCACCAGAATCGAAGGTATGTTTACCTTATGGCCGTTCAGGGTGAAATGGTTGTGTCGCACCAGTTGCCTGGCCTCGGCCCTTGATGAGGCAAACCCCAGGCGGAAGACCACGTTGTCAAGGCGCCTTTCCAGCAATCTGAGGAGATTTTCTCCGGTTATTCCGGACTGGCGCTCGGCTTTTTCAAAGTAGTTTCTGAACTGTTTTTCCATGATGCCGTAAATACGGCGTGCTTTTTGCTTCTCTCTAAGCTGGAGGCCGTATTCCGATACTTTTTTGCGGTTCTGGCCGTGCTGTCCGGGAGCGTACGCCCTGCGTTCAATGGCGCATTTTTCCGTATAGCAGCGGTCCCCTTTCAGGTACAACTTCAAGCCCTCGCGGCGGCACAGCCTGCAGACAGGACCAGTATATCTTGCCATGTGTATTGCACACCTCCCTGTTTAATTATACCCTCCGTCGTTTCGGCGGGCGGCATCCGTTGTGGGGGATGGG
>Ga0067045_1027844_pt1 | contig 55486 bp, 51 predicted proteins | sample TerdegcTABiofilm_FD_59184 | JGI IMG/M metagenome (GOLD analysis project Ga0067045, IMG submission 59184) | Combined Assembly of (Gp0054472, Gp0054536) Wastewater bioreactor microbial communities from Singapore -Terephthalate degrading...
CGATATCGCGGCAAGAAGACCCTGGACGCCCGCCACAGGGCCGTGATGTCCGGCCTGGTGGATACGCATCACCATTTCCTGCAGAACTTCCTGAAGGGCAGCCGCGACGACCTGGCCTTGGCCGATTGGATTGACCAGGTATCCGCGCCGCGCATCGTCCTGGCCGTCCAGGATTACCTGAACGGCGACTATGAGTTGGAATACCAGGCCACACGCCTGGGGTGCGTGGAGGCGCTCCGGTCGGGAATCACGTGCATCCTGAACATGGAATGGGCCACGCACCCGATCGTCATTGACGCCTACGAGGAAGCGGGCATCCGCGCTGTGCACACCCTGACGCTGACCGATTACGATCAGTGGAAGCGGCCCGGCATGATCTTGCCCATGGACAAAGCCCTGCCGCTGGCGGAGCAACTGATCGCCCGTTGCAGGGCATCCCAGGGCGGGCGCGTTGCCTTTCGGTACGGGCTTGCCTGCCCCAATTCGTGCACGTCCCATCTGTTCAGAGAAGTCCGGGCGTTGGCAACCCACAACCGAGTGGGTATCCACGTGCACATTGCGGAAACCCGGTTTGAATGGGACAACATCCACAACCTGTATGGCAAGACGCCGGTTCGGTATCTCCACGACATCGGCCTCTTGGGGCCGGATGTTCTGGGCGCGCATTGCATCTGGCTCTCGGATGAGGACATCCGGATTCTCAAGGAGACAGGGACGTCGGTGGCGCACAACCCAGAATGCAACATGAAGGTTGCCGACGGGATCGCCCGCGTCGCCGACATGGTGGCAGCAGGGGTAGTGGTGTCGCTGGGCACGGACAGTTGCGCCGTCAACGACAACATGGACATGTTTGAGGCCATGCGGGTTGCGGCCTTTTTGCAGAAGGTGAGCCAGATGAACCCCGCCGTTGTGCCTGCCGACGAGGTGCTGGCGATGGCCACCATCGGCGGCGCACGGGCGCTGAACATGGAGCACGAGATCGGGTCGCTGGAGGTGGGCAAGAAAGCGGATATCATCCTCGTGGATCTCACCCAGCCCCACATCAGGCCCATCAACAACGTGGTCAACAACCTCGTGTACGCCGCCAGCGCCGCCCGCGACGTGGAGACGGTCATCGTGGATGGCCGACTGGTGGTAGAGAATCACAGGCTCCTCACGCTGGACGAGGAGGCCGTCCTCGCGCAGGCCGAAGCGTATGCCTTCGCGCGGTTTGAGAGGGCGGGTTTGGCGGTTCCGCCCTATCATCGGATTCAGAAGTCGCTGGACAAGACACAAACGGAGAGGATGCCATGAAAGTTGCGCTGTTGAACAAGCCGGGTGAGTTTATCATCCAGGAGAAAGCCATCCCCAAGTTGGGGCCACAGGATGTGTTGGTGAAGGTCGCGGCATGCGGCATCTGCGGGACCGACATTGGCGTTTTTGAGGGCGAGCAGCCCAAGGGCTGGAAGATCGTTTTTCCGTTCCAGATGGGGCATGAACTCTCGGGCGTCATTGAGGACGTGGGCGCGGAGGTGCCCAACGTTCCAGGGCTGCGGCCTGGGGATCGCGTGGTGCCCGATGGCCGTGTGGTGTGCGGCCGATGCCACTACTGCCGCCTGGGGATGTACAATCTGTGCATGCACCAATCCTACATTGCGGGCGGGTTCACGCAGTACAGCGTGTATCCCTACAAGAACCTGGTCCACGTCCCCGACGAAGTCCCGCTCATCGCGGCCGCGTTCACGGAGCCGCTGGCCTGTTGCGTCAACGGCAACAGCAAGTTGAAGGACGTGCCGCTGGGCGGTGTGGGGGTGGTCATCGGCGCAGGGCCTATTGGCCTGATGCATACGCAACTGCTGCGGCATCGTGGCCTTTCCACGGTGGTGGTGGATCTCCAGCCTGGGCGACTGGAAGTGGCGAAACAGGTTGGGGCCAACTTTACGATCAACGCCCGAGAGGCGAACGTGGTCAAGGAAGTCATGGACTTGACCGGCGGGCGCGGCGCGGATGTGGTGGTCAGCGCGGCGGGACACGACCCCTCGGTCCTGGATGAGGCCCTGGAGATGGCGGCCAAGCGCGGGCAGGTGCTGTACTTCGCCGCGGTGCTTCAGGACAGGTTCGCGCTACCGCTGGATCTGATTCACTACCGAGAACTGACTCTGGTCGGAAGCCATGATTCCACCATCGGGCAGTACGAGACGGCGCTTGCTCTCATGAAGGCAGGGATCGTCAACGTGCAGCCCCTCATTTCGGATCAGTTCCCGCTTGAGGAGATTCAGAAGGCGTTTGAGGTGGCCCGCGAGCGCCGCAGGATGAAAGTGATGGTGGTGAATCCGTAGGCGGATGACTCTTGGGCTGATCATTCCATTACACTTGCATGGAGGCATTGCCGAATGAAAATCAACAATGTGCTCATTCAGGATACTTTCGCCGAGGCGTGGGATTTGGAAGTTACACGCCTGTTGCTCACGGCCATTTCCGAGGAAGTGGCGTTGGAGGGGGCGCACCAGTTTGTGGGCGCGGCCGGCTCCAGCATGCTGGGGTCGCGAATCAACGGCGGCATTGAGCGGGTGGTGCTTCCACAGGAGACGCCCGATGGTCGGCCAGGCGTCATCGTGTCGCTGACGATGCCGCCGGATAAGCGCGAGGAGATGGTGCAGGAACTGGCGCTGCGCACGGTGCTGGCCACCCTGGTGCCGACGATCACCGTGTTTGATTTCCCTGCGCCGGAGGTGAAAGCGAAGGTCAGCGCGGACATCTACGGCCGGACGCGGGAATGGTGGAAGGGCTACGAGACCGAACGGACAGTCGCCGGGCACACCCTGTGCGTCGTGCCGACAACTACGGGCGAGTTCCTGTATGAGAAGTCATTCACCATTTCCACCGAGGGCACCGACGGCCACATTGTGTGTTACGCCGACAATGCGGCGTCGGCAGTTCTGGCCATTCAGGCCGCCAAGGTCGCCCTTCGTGGCGTGGATGGCGTGTCGCCGATGGGGTATGGGCTGGAGCAGGTCTTCCGTGAACTGGACTACGTGCCGGCGCTCCGCGACAAGATTGAGAAGAGCCGCGTGCCCGAGGGAACGGTCTCCATTCTCAACCTGCTGATGTTCGGGGCCACGCCCGCGCTCATGAAGCGCGCCATGAAGGTAGCCATTGAGGCTGCGGCGCGGGTTCCGGGCGTGCGACAGATTGGGGCCATGAACTTCGGCGGCGAGTTCGGCAAGCATCAGTATCACCTGCACGAATTGCTGGCGAACGGCTGATCGCTGTCATATCCCTGTTGGAGGTGAGGCGTGGCGCGACAGGGCGTCATCCGAAAGATTGGCCCTCTGGAGATGCTCTCCGAAAGCCAGGTAGAGCAGTTGCGTGAGGCTACGCTCGGGGTATTGTGGGAGACGGGCGTTCGGTTTGAGAACGAATGGGCGCTGGATTTCCTGGCTTCCCACGGCTGCAAGGTGGATCATGAGTCGCACCGGGTTCGCTTCCCGCGCGAACTGGTGGAAACATGCCTGGGTCTGGCGCCGCGCTCGTTCGTCGTGAAGGCTCCGAAGCCCGAGAACGACCTGCTGCTCGGGGGCGACGGGATTTACTTCACCCACTCGTCCGGCATGGAAACGGTGGACTTGCGGACGTTTGAGCCACGGAAGGCCACGCTGCGGGAGTACATAGACTGCGTGCGCGTTCTGGATGCCCTGGAGACCGTTGACCTTCTGGGGGCTTATCCCTTCTTTGGGTACGAGGGCGTGTCTCCGGCCATGGCCATTCCGGAAGGGGTGGCGCTGAAGATGCGATACTCCGGCAAGCACCAGATGGAGGGGTGCTCCAACGACAATGAGATTTTCACCATCCAGATGGCGCAGGCGACGGGCCAGGAGATCACGGGGATCGTCGGGTATTCGGCGCCGCTGATGTGGGGCCGAGAGGCGATTGATGGGGCGCGGCGAATCGTTGAGGCCGGGTTCCCGCTCACGACGGTGGACGGGTGCGTCCGCGGCGGCAGCGCGCCGGTTACCATCGCCGGCGAGATTGTGGTCTCCAATGCGGCGCATCTGTCCATGATCGTCCTGGCGCAGTTGCTGCGCCCAGGCCAGCGGATTTCGGTCGGGCACTTCTCGCTGCCGATGAACATGAGCACGGGCGCGCCCGCGTTCGGCCAGATAGACTCGTCTATCAGCAACGTGATCTTCAATCAGGTCTGGCGGCACTACGGCATACCCTTTTCCAACGGCAGCCCTGGATACGTCAATGCGAAGGTCATGGACTTCCAGGCGGGATACGAGAAGATGGCGGCGGCTCTGCTCGCGGCGCTGTCGGGCGCCGGGTTCATCCTGTTGCATTTGGGCGTGTCGGGCGAGATCACCGCGCACCCGCTCCAGGCGATTCTGGACGAGGACGTGGCCGGGATGATCGGCCGATTCCTCGCGGGCGAAGAGGTCAGCGCGGACACGATCGCGTCGGATCTTATCGCGGAGGTTGGCCCGCTTCCCGGGCACTACATGGACAAGCGGCACACGATTAAATGGCGGCGCAAGGAGCAGTATGTGCCCAAGGCGGCGGATCGGTTGAGTTACTCGCAGTGGCTGTCGGGCGAGCGCAAGGTGGCTTTGGACTATGCGAGGGAGCGGATGGAAAGCCTCCTGTCCGGCGAAGCCCAAAGCCTGCTCACGGACAGCCAGGAAGAGGATTTGCGCAGAATCCTGGCGGAAGCCAGAGCATTCTTTGCCAAACGCGAGGGCTGATGCGGCAAGCATCCTGCCCAAAGTCCAAAATCACGTTGATGGGGGAGATCTATGCGTTACCGCACATTAGGCAAGACGGGATTCACGGTCTCGGAAATCGGCTACGGGGCATGGGGCATCGCCGGCGACTGGTGGAAGGATTGCACGGAGGACAGCGCCCTGTGCGCCATGAACCTCGCCATTGATCACGGCGTGAACTTCATTGACACGGCATTGGGCTACGGGGGCGGCTACAGCGAGCAGTTGGTGGGCAAGGTCGTCCGCAGTCGTTCGGAGCGGGTGTACGTCGCCACCAAGATGCCCCCGAAGAACTACGGTTTCCCCGCCAAGCCCGGCACACCGCTGAAAGAGGCCTTCCCGAAGGAATGGATTGTGGAATGCACCGAGAAGAGCCTGAAGAACCTGGGCCTGGAGCGCATTGACCTGCAACAGTTCCATGTCTGGCTGGATGAGTGGGCTGACCAGGACGAGTGGAAGGAAGCCGTACTGCAACTCAAACGGCAAGGGAAGATCGGCGCTGTGGGGCTGTCGCTGAATTTCCCGCTGAAGCCGGATTACGGGGCGCTGGCTATTCAGACCGGCCTCATTGATACGTGCATGGTGGTGTACAACATCTACGAGCAGGTGCCCGAAGAAGGCTTGTTCCCGCTGGCGCTGGAGAAAAACGTGGGCATTATCGTGCGATGCCCGCTGGACGAGGGCGCGTTGAGTGGGAAGATCACGCCCGACACGCAGTTCCCCGAAGGGGACTGGCGATGCTCGTATTTCAGGGGCGACCGCAAGCGGGAAGTGTACGAACGCGCGCAGGCCCTGCAGTGGCTGATCCACGGCGACGTGGAATCGCTGGCAGAGGCGGCGCTGCGGTTCTGCCTGAGCCACAAGGCCGTCTCCACCGTGGTTGTCGGAATGCGCAAGAAGGAGAACATCCTGGCCAACGTGCGGGCGTCCGATAAGGGGCCGTTGCCACCCGAGGATCTGGTGCGTCTCAAAGACCACGCGTGGCCCCACGACTTCTGGGTCTAGGCGTCTATCGTGGCGCTGTCCGGAGGGGCGATGGAACGGGATGGTCAGCGCCGAAGCGCCCTTGAGCAGCGGCCGGTGAATGCAACATGAGGTCGCGCTTTGCCCGAATGCCGAGAGCGGATGCGTAGATTCCGGGCTGGATTGGTCAGGGTTCGGAGCGGCGACTTGTCATGATGTCTGCTCTGTGGTATACTAGGTTATCGTCAAGTGCGCAAGCGCAAGGAGGGCAAGGAGCCGTGCTGGATCGCAATTCTCCGGTGCCGCTGTACTATCAACTGAGCGAAATCCTGATGGCGCGCATTACCGCAGGGGATTTCAAACCCGGCGACCTCATGCCGGCAGAGCGCGAGTTGATGGAGACCTACGCGGTGAGCCGCATCACGGTGCGCGCCGCCGTTGAGGAACTGGTGAAGCGCGGTTTCGTGCGCCGTGAGCAGGGGCGGGGGACTTTCGTGGCTTCTCCCCGCGTGCAGCGCGGCGGCCCCACGCTGACCAGTTTCACCGAGGACATCGTGTCGCGCGGGTTCCGCCCGGGGTCGCGCCTGCTGGCGCTGAAGCGGGAGCCGGCGACCGGCCGGATCGCGAGCGAACTGCGCATCCCAGAGGGCACGCTGGTGTGGTTCGTAGAGCGGCTCCGCCTGGCGGACGACGCGCCCATCGCCCTGAACCTGTCCTATTTGAACCTTCCGCCGAATGTGGAGTTGCGCCGCGAGGAATTGGAGTCCGAGGTCTCGCTGTGGAATCTGTTGCGCTCCAAAGGCATTCGGATGGCGCAGGCGGACAAGAGCATTGAGGCCATCCCCGCCGACGAGTGGGAGGCCAGCCTGTTGGGTGTGCGCAAGAACGCCCCCCTTCTGCTGATAGAGGGCGTGGTTTGGGATGCGCAGGGCGATGCGGTGGAGTTTCATCGCATCATCGCGCGCGCGGATCGGTACAAGTACTACGTGCACGCAGAGCGGCTGGAGTAGGAGGCGCGCACGGGCACTGGGCGCATGAGGGCGGCAGCCTCGTCAGGGGTGGGCTGCGAAGCGCGTCCGCAATGATCCGCGGGGTTGACTTCTGTTGCGATGCGATGCTTGGTACACGAAGCCGCGAGAGAACTCGCGGCTTCTGTGGTTCCTGGGGTTGCGGCAACTACAGGTGGTGCATACATTTCGGTGGCACCTTGTCAGGCCCGATGAGCGGCGGCATGAAACGCGAAGAGCGTAGGGCAGGTTTCCATACCTGCCCTCTGCCTTCGGCGCCTATGGAAAGCCACCCTACGTGTCTTGTCAGGCCCGATGAGCGGCGGCATGAAACGCGAAGAGCGTAGGGCAGGTTCCCATACCTGCCCTCTGCCTTCGGCGGCTATGGAAAGCCACCCTACGTGTCTTGTCAGGCCCGATGAGCGGCGGCATGAAACGCGAAGGGCGTAGGGCAGGTTCCCATACCTGCCCTCTGCCTTCGGCGGCTATGGAAAGCCACCCTACGTGTCTTGTCAGGCCCGATGAGCGGCGGCATGAAACGCAAAGAGCGTAGGGCAGGTTTCCATACCTGCCCTCTGCCTTCGGCGGCTATGGAAAGCCGCCCTACGTGTCTTGTCAGGCCCGATGAGCGGCGGCATGAAACGCGAAGAGCGTAGGGCAGGTTTCCATACCTGCCCTCTGCCTTCGGCGGCTATGGAAAGCCACCCTACGTGTCTTGTCAGCCCGATGAGCGGCGGCATGAAACGCGAAGAGCGTAGGGCAGGTTTCCATACCTGCCCTCTGCCTTCGGCGGCTTTGTCGGTAGGCACGCTGGATGCTAGAATGGACTGAGCAGTTACAGTTTCTGCTTGACATAAGCAGGTGGGTAGGAATGGAGCAAAGCACGAAGGACAAGATTCTGGTTGTAGAAGACGAGCCGACGCTGCTGGAGACCTTGGAGTACAATCTCACGCGCCAGGGCTATCACGTCATCACGGCATCCGATGGCGTGACGGCGGTGGAACGGGCGCGGCGCGAACGGCCCGATGTGATCTTGCTGGACATCATGCTCCCGAAGATGGATGGATTTGAAGTCTGCCGCACCCTGCGCAAGGAGATGAATGTCCCCATCCTGATGTTGACGGCCCGCGACGACGAGATTGACAAGGTGGTGGGGCTGGAGGTGGGCGCGGACGATTACCTGACCAAACCCTTCTCCATGCGCGAACTCCTGGCCCGTGTGAAGGCCCTGCTGCGGCGCGTGCGCCTTATCCACGAGGAAATGGCCGCGACCACCGTGCCCGCTTCGGAAAGACTTGTCTTTGGCGACCTCGTGCTGGATTTGTCGCGTGGCGAAGTGCGCCTGGGAGACCGCACCATTCCGCTGAAGCCAAAGGAGTACGAATTGTTGGTCTTCCTGGCCCGAAACCGCGGCATGGCTCTGTCGCGCGACCTGATTCTGGAGCGCGTTTGGGGCTGGGATTTCGCGGGTGGAACCCGCACCGTGGATGTGCATGTGCGGTGGCTGCGGCAGAAGATTGAGCGCGACCCCGCGCAACCAACGCGAATCGTTACGGTGCGGGGCATTGGATACCGTTTTGAGGGGTAACATGTTTCACAACATCCGCTGGCGCATTGCCTCGCCTTATATCGTTCTGGTGCTCCTGGTCATGGCGGCCCTGACGGTGTACATGTCGGACTTTGTGCGCGACGTGTATGTGGGGGATTTGCGCGCGCAACTGTTGTCCGAGGCCCGCCTGTCCGCGGACGCGCTGGGGGAGGTGCTTGCCCAGGGTTCCTCGGCGGACGATCTGGATGCCATCGCAAAGCGCTGGGCGCGTCAGTTGGAGGCCCGCGTTACGATCATCGCGCCCGACGGCGTGGTGCTCGGCGATTCGCACGAAGATCGGACGCGCATGGACAATCATCTGTCGCGCCCCGAAGTTCAGCAAGCGCTGGCCAACGGGCAGGGCAGCAGCACGCGGTTTAGCGCGACGATGGGCTACGAGATGATGTACACCGCAGTGCCCGTGATGGTGGGCGAGAAGGTGGGGGCCATCGTCCGTGTGGCGCGCCCGCTGCGGATGATTGAGATTCACACGGCCAATCTGCGGCGGAGCATCTTGCTCGCGGCGCTGGTCGCTTCGGCGCTGGCGGCGCTGTTGGCGGTGCTCATCGCCGAGCGCACCGTGCGCCCGATACGTCATCTGACGCGCGAAGCGAGACGGATGGCGGAGGGGAACCTGGACGCGCCAGTTGTGCCGAACACCCGCGATGAAATCGGCCAACTGGGTTACGCTTTCAATCAGATGGCCGTTGAATTGCGGGAAAAAATGGAGGCCGTGGGCGAGGAGAGGCGGTTGCTGGCCACGGTGCTTTCGCGCATGGCCGACGGCGCGATCATCACAGATGGCGTCGGGCGTGTCAGGCTGATCAACCCCGCTGCCGCACGGCTGCTGGGCACGACCGAGGAGAAGGCGGTAGGTCGCCCCTTTGCGCAGGTGGCGCGGCATCACAGACTCATTGACCTGTGGCGGCGGAGCCGCGAGCGCGGCGAGGAACTGGAAGAGGCCATAGAGATGTACCGCCAAGATGTCTTTTTGCGGGCCATCGTAACGCCTCTTGAAGAAGATGAGGGCGCCGGGGACACGCTGACCATACTCCAGGATTTGACCCGTGTGCGGCGGCTGGAAACCGTCCGACGCGATTTCGTCAGCAATGTCTCGCACGAGTTGCGCACGCCCTTGGCCTCACTCAAGGCGCTGGTGGAGACGCTGCGCGATGGGGCGCTGGAGGATCCCAAGGCGGCGGCGCGATTCCTCAACAGCATGGAGACCGAGGTGGATGCGCTGACCCAGATGGTGCAGGAACTGCTGGACCTGTCGCGTGTGGAATCGGGGCAGGTCCCGTTGAATCTCGTGCCCGCCGATGTCCACGAATTGCTCTTGCAACCGGCCGAGCGGCTGCGCCCCCAGGCCGAGCGAGCCGGACTGGCCCTCGTTGTGGAACTGCCTCAGGATTTGCCTCGCGTCCTCGCGGATGTGGAGCGCATGCAGCAGGTGGTCATCAATTTGCTGCACAATGCGATCAAGTTTACGCCGCCAGGCGGGCGGGTAACCCTTTCTGCTGAGGTTGCTGGCGACGAAGTGGTCGTGTCGGTGCGCGATACCGGGGTTGGGATTTCTGCCGAGGACTTGCCCCGCATCTTTGAGCGGTTTTACAAAGCCGACCGCGCCCGCTCAGGCGGCGGGACCGGGCTGGGGCTCGCCATCGCGAAGCACATCGTCCAGGCGCACGGGGGGCGCATCTGGGCCGAGAGTGTGGAGGGAAGAGGCAGCACTTTCCGCTTTACACTGCGTATTGCTGCGACACCCGACGTGAAACTTTAACAAGATGTTAACATGGCGTTGAACGGTCGTTAAACGGCGCGTGGTAGACTCCTCGCTGCAAGACCAAAACAAAGAGAGGAGAAAAGACCATGCGTAAAGTACTGTTTGTAACCCTTGTGCTGGCGATGCTGCTTTCGGCGTGCGGGGGCGCGCAGCCGACGGTAGCACCGACCACGGCCCCTACCACGGCGCCGGCGAACACACCGACCCCTGCGCCCACCCCCACGGCTACTCCGCTGCCGCCCGGGTCCATCCAGATCAATGGCGCGGGCGCGACGTTCCCTCTGCCGGTGTACACCGAGTGGGCCTATGCCTACCAGTACGTGGACCCAGCGGTGGTGATCAACTACCAGGGCATCGGCTCTGGCGGCGGCAAGAAGGCGATCGTTGACGGCACCGTGGACTTTGCCGGCTCCGACTCGCTTCTGAAAGACGAGGAATACCAGGCGGGTGGAGACCTGCAGATGTACCCCATCCTGGCGGGGGCGGTCGTTGTGATCTACAACATCAAGTGGGCGCAGGAATTCCCGTCGGGGACGAAGGCGCCCGCCCTGGTGTTGGATCGGCAAACCCTGGTGGACATCTACAGCGCGAAAATCCTGAAGTGGAACGATCCCGCCATCGTGGCGCTGAATCCCGGCCTGAAGGGCTACCTGCCTGATGCGCCCATCACAGCGGTCCATCGCTCCGATGGCTCTGGCACGACCGAAATCTTCACCAAGGCGCTGTCGGCCTTCAGCGCGGAGTGGAAGAGCAGCGTCGGGGCTGGCTCCTCGGTACAGTGGCCCGTTGACACCGCCGGCAACGGCGTGGGTGGCAAGGGCAATCAGGGTGTGGCCGCCGCGGTGCAGAACACGCCGAACTCGCTCGGTTACGTTGAGCTGTCCTATGCCGTGTCCAACAATCTGGCCTACGCCGACCTGGTCAACAAGGCCGGGAAAACGGTCAAGGCGAACGCGAAGAGCGTAGAATCGGCCATGGCCGACTTCGCCAATGCCTTTGATGCGAAGTTCACGGCGACTATCGTGGATGCGCCTGGTGAGGGTTCCTGGCCCATCGTTGGGTACACCTACCTGATCCTGCGCACCAAGAGCATGAAGGATTGCCTCAAGGCTCAGAAACTGCTTGAGTATATCCGCTGGACCTTGACCGACGCCGGCGCTGCGAAGCGGGCTGCCGAACTGGGCTATTCGGTCCTGCCCCCCGCCGTGCGCGACGCGGTACTGGCGAAACTCCGGGAGATTACGTGCGGGGGCCAGCCTGTTCTCAAGTAGCACTTCATCATCAACTGGCGCCCGACCTGGGAGAGCCCGACTCGCTTCGGGCTCTCCCGGTGCTTGAAACTCGCACCGAACCGCCTGCAGATTCATCGGAAGGAAGACGGGGTCAATGCTTACTCAGTTCAAGGCCATTCTCTCATCTCCCAGGCTTGCCTGGCCCAAGCGACTTTACGGTCACGGCGACCCGATTTGGAAACTTTTGCTGATCCTCGGTTCAGTGCTGGTGGCGGTGTTGATCATCGCCATCGGCTGGATGCTTTGGAATCAATCGGCGGATGCCCGCGCCGAGTTCGGTTGGGGATTTCTCCTGCCGAGTTTGGATGCCCGTTGGGATCCTGTTGCGGACAGTTTCCGGGCCTGGCCGTTTGTTTATGGCACGTTGGTAACGTCTTTGGTGGCGATTTTGCTGGCAGTGCCCATGAGCGTGGGCGTTGCGATCTTTCTGGCTGAACTTTGCCCCACGTGGCTTCGCCTTCCGTTGAACTGGATGATAGAGTTGCTCGCTGCCATTCCCAGCGTGGTGTACGGATTGTGGGGCATCTTCGTGTTTCTGCCGAAGGCCGTGCAGCTTGTGGGCGGCGTGCTGTCCAAGACGCTTGGCCAGATTCCAGGGCTGGGCGTGCTGTTCGCGGGCCCGGTGCCGCAGAGTGGCGCCTCTCGGTTGGGGGCGGCCTTCGTCCTTACCATCATGATCATGCCAACCATCACTGCGGTAAGCCGCGATGTGTTGCTCTCAATTCCCAATAGTCAGCGGGAGGCATCCCTGGCGCTTGGCTCTACCAAATGGGAGGCCATTTGGAGGGTGCTGCTTCCCTACGGCCTTTCGGGCATTCTGGGAGCAGTTCTCCTGGGCCTGGGCCGCGCCCTGGGCGAGACGATGGCGGTAACGATGGTCATCGGCAATTCTATCACCGCGAGGCCGACCCTGCTGTCTCCGGGCTACACCATGGCCAGTGTCATCGCCAACGAGTTTGCCGAGGCCGTCTCTAAATTGCACAGCCAGGTGCTGATTGAAATCGGCCTTGTGCTGTTCTTCTTGACGCTTGTGCTAAACGTGGCCGCAAGGTTTCTCGTGTGGAGTGTGGCGCAGCGGACGTCGTGCGAGGTGCGTTTATGAATGTTCTGGAATCGCAGCCTATGGTGAATCAAAGGGCCTTGGGGGCGCGGCGCAAAGCGACCAACGCGATCATGCTCTCCTTGACGGCCGTGATGACCCTGCTGGCGCTTGTCCCGCTGTTTTGGATTATCGGGTACGTGGTTTACCGAGGCGGCCAATCGCTGGATTGGGCTTTCTTCACCCAGTTGCCGAAGCCCTTGGGCATGGAGGGCGGCGGAATCCTGCACGCGCTTGAGGGCACGATTGTAATGACCATCCTGGCGGCGGTCTTCGCCACCCCACCTGGGGTACTTGCCGCCTTCTATAGCGCGTATCACCCGAATACGCCTCTGGGTGTCGTTGTGCGGTTCAGCACCGATGTGCTGTCGGGTGTACCGTCCATTGTCATCGGCCTGTTCGGGTATGCCGTCCTCGTGGTGCCTGCCGGACATTATTCCGCCCTTGCGGGTGGCGCAGCGTTGGCTATCGTGATGCTGCCCACCATTGTTCGGACGACCGACGAGATGCTCAAAATGGTGCCGCACTCCCTGCGCGAAGCCTCGCTGGCGCTGGGTGCGCCGGAGTGGAAGACTTCGCTACAAGTCGTCTTCCCTGCTGCTCTCAACGGTATCATCACGGGGTTCCTTCTCGCTGTGGCACGCGCGGCAGGGGAAACCGCCCCGCTGCTGTTCACGGCGCTGGGCAATGAGCGCTACGAGATCGGGCTGATCATCCGAAACGGGTTGGCGCAGCGCCAGAGCGCGCTCCAGATCCTTGGACGGATTGTGGACCAGCCGGTTGACTCGCTGCCGCTGACCCTGTGGAAGTACGCCCAGCAACCCTACCCAGAGCGTATTGAACAATCCTGGACGATTGCCCTGGTGCTGATGATTCTCGTTTTGTTTCTCAATATCATCGCTCGCTTGTGGGTGGAGGCCCGCAGGCGGCGCCTGCAAGGGTGATGTTTATGGGAGAGATGGCAGCCAAAGTGGCAACGCACGTGTATGTAGAAAACAGCAGGCTACAACCGACTTCTGACCTGCGCACCAAGATGGATATCAGGAATGTCTCGGTGTACTATGGCAAGTTTTGCGCTCTGAAAGAGATCAGCATGGCGGTATATGCCAATCGCATCACGGCCATCATCGGGCCTTCGGGGTGCGGCAAGTCCACGCTCTTGCGCTCGCTCAACCGCATGACCAGCCTGACGCCCAACGCGCGGGTGGAGGGGGAGATTCTTCTGGATGGCGAGAATATCAACGCGCCCAACGTGGACGTGGTTGACGTGCGCCGCCGTGTTGGGATGGTGTTTCAGCGGCCCAATCCGTTCCCCAAGAGCATCTACGACAATGTGGCCTATGGCCCGCGCCTGTACGGCATCCGTAAGAAGAAGGATTTGGACCAAATCGTTGTTCGGTCTTTGCAGCAGGCTGCTCTATGGGATGAGGTCAAGGACAAACTCCATCAGAGCGCGCTGGCGCTGTCGGGCGGGCAGCAGCAGCGGCTGTGCATCGCCCGCGCCATTGCGATCAGGCCTGAGGTTATCCTGATGGATGAGCCTGCCTCGGCGCTGGATCCCATCGCGACACTGAAGATAGAAGACCTGATGCACGAATTGGTGGAGCGGTACACGATTATCATCGTTACCCACAACATGCAGCAGGCGGCGCGGGTCGCGGACTACACCGCGTTCCTGATGATGGGCGAAGATCGCGCGGGGTACTTGGTGGAGTATGGACTCACCCGCGACCTGTTCACCAAGCCCAAGGACAAGCGCACCGAAGATTATATCACGGGGAGGTTCGGATGATAGACAGGAAGCGAGTGCTGTTCTTGTGCACGGGGAACTCGGCCCGCAGTCAGATGGCCGAAGGGCTGGTCAATCACTTCCTGGGCGACAAGTGGCAGGCTCAGTCGGCGGGCACAAATCCCGCAGGATACGTGCATCCCATGGCCGTCCAGGTCATGGCGGAACTCGGCATAGATCTGTCAGGCGCGCGGTCCAAGTCTGTGGACGAGTTTCGGGGAGCGGAGTTTGATTTGATCATCACGGTCTGCGATCACGCCGCCGAGAATTGCCCGCTGTGGCTGGGCAAGGGGCGCAGGGTTCACGTTGGCTTCCGCGACCCCGCGGCTGCGGAGGGCAGCGAAGCGGAGCGTCTGGAGGTCTTCCGCGAGGTGCGCGATGACATTCGCCGCGAAGTGTTTGCGGTGCTAGACCAGGTGGAAGGGAATCACCATGTGGGTGTACGGCAATCGTAGGAATAACTGCACGCCCTTGTTGCTGTCGGGATTGCTGTTCCTGGCGGTCAGCCAGGGACTGGAAGGCATGGGCGGTTCGGTAGCGGCGCTCTCCAGGGGGATACTGATCGGCCTCGCGGGAGTGTGCGGCCTGCTGGGGCTGGTTCTGTACGCCAGGCGGAAAGGATAATCATACATGACGCGGCAAGCCTTTGATCAAGAATTGGAGAGACTGCAAGGGGATGTGTTGGCCCTGGGGAGCATGGCGGAGCAGGCCATCCTTGATTCCGTGGCCGCGCTTAGGCGCCGCGATCTGGAGGCTTCGCGCCGCCTGATTGCCAGAGATCGCGTCATCAACGAGGAGCGGTTTGCCATTGAAGCCGACTGCATTTCGCTCATCGCCACGCAGCAACCGATGGCGAAGGATTTGCGAATCCTCGCGGCGGTGCTGGAGATCGTTACCGAGTTGGAGCGAATTGCGGACTATGCCAAAGGTATTGCGAAAATCAATCTCATGATGGGGGCGGAGCCGTTGGTCAAGCCCTTGGTGGACATTCCTCGCATGGCGGAGAAGGCGCAGGATATGCTCCATCGCGCTTTGGATGCTTTCGTGCGCCAGGATGCGGTGCTTGCGCGGGCGATTCCCCTGGAAGACGACGAGGTGGACTGCCTGTACAACCAGGTGCACAGGGAACTGCTGACCTACATCATTGCCGACCCCCGCGTCATTCAGCAGGCGAACTATCTGCTCTGGGTAGCGCACAATCTGGAGCGAGCCGCCGACCGCGTGAGCAATATCTGTGAGCGCGTCGTGTTCACGGTTACTGGCGAAGTGCTGGAGATGGACTCGGACGATACGGGGATGTAGCGGTCCTCGCGCCGGACAGTTGCGATATCATGTCAGCGACCACCCCCAATCTTCCCAGCACAACCTGCTCCTCGGGCCACTTCTTCCAGGCATGGGGACGCCCATGCGCGTTCCAGTAGTCGATGGCACAAAACAGGCTGTCCGTAAGTTCGTCCGGGGTCTCAAAACGGCGCTCCGCGTGAGAAAACCACTCGATCAGAGGAAACTCCCCGTTGCCTGTGGTGAACAAGTGTTCACTGGCATTGACTTTTGCACAGCCAGCGTCTAGAATAGGTATGTGGCTGTGAACTCTTGTACAGAGAGCGTACATCTTTTGCACCGCACACTTGCTCAGACATCCCCGCAGTCTCCCGTAAGGAGGCACAATCCATGATGAACAACACGATGTGGGCCACGGTGTATATGGGCCCAGGCGCGCTTTCTTTCCGGCGCATGCCCATACCGGAGATCGGACCAGAAGACTTGTTGGTTCGTGTCAGGACGGCGCTGACCTGTGGCACGGATGTGAAAACGTTCAAGCGCGGGCATCCCAAGTACACCCCGCCGACGCTGTTTGGCCATGAGTTCGCCGGTGATGTGGTGGCGGTTGGGTCAGAAGTAAGGGGCTTTGAAGTGGGGATGCGAGTGGTCAGCGGCAACACGGCCCCGTGCAACCGATGCTACTTCTGCAAGCGTGGGCAGCCGAATCTGTGCGAGGACCTGATGGTGAATCTGGGCGCTTTCGCCGAGTACATCCGCATTCCTGGCCGCCTGGTGCGACAGAACACTTTTGTACTGCCGGATCACCTGAGTTACCGTGAGGCGGCCATTACCGAACCGCTAGCGTGCGTGGTTCACGGCCAGGATTTGCTGCAGATTCAAGCGGGTGAGAGCGTGGCGGTCATAGGCGCCGGCGGGCCGATCGGTCTGATGCACGTTCAACTGGCGCTGAGGCAAGGTGCGTCGCCTGTGATTGCTGTTGATGTCAACGACAGACGGCTGGCCGTCGCGCGGGCCTTGGGGGCTACCGCGGTGATCAATTCCGCAGTCCAGGATCCGGTGGAGGCCGTGCGCGAACTTACGGATGGCCGCGGCGCCGACGTGGTTATAGAGTGCGCAGGGGTCAAGGCGGCCTGGCTGACGGCGCTGGATGTGGCCCGCAAGGGGGCGCGCGTGGAATGGTTTGGGGGGCTGCCGGAGGGCACCATGGTTGAGGTGGATTCCACTCGGATCCACTACGACGAGATAGCCATCTTTGGCGTTTATCATCTTACGCCCCTTTCCCTGGAGCGTGCTTTTCGCATGGTGTGCCAGGGCGTCATTGACGCGAAGCCGCTGATTACCCACCAGGTGCCTCTGCGCGACCTGGAGCAGGGGTTGCGCATGATGATGGAGGGGCAGAGTATCAAAGTGGCCGTGCTGCCGGATGAGTCGGCCTCGGAGGCATGACAGAGTGAAGGTTGCCGTTTACTACAACAATCATGACGTACGGCTAGAGGATTACCCCGATCCCGTCATCGGGCCAGGCGAGATCAAAGTGCAGATTGACTCGTGTGGGCTGTGCGGGGGCGACACGATGGAGTGGTACCTGGTCCACAAGGCTCCGATTGTTCTTGGCCACGAGCCGACGGGCACCGTGGTGGAGGTCGGGGAGGGGGTTTCTAAGTTCAAGCCCGGTGATCGGGTGTTCATTCATCATCACGTCGCTTGCATGTCGTGTCATCACTGCAGGCGCGGTCATTTCACCATGTGCGATCATTTTACCCAGACGCACATCTACCCGGGGGCGTTTGCGGAGTACGTGCGCGTTCCGGCCGAGAATGTCCAGCACGACGTGCACCTCCTGCCGGAATCCATTTCCTTTGAGGAAGGCACGCTCATTGAGCCGGTCGCGTGCGTTGTGAAGGGCATCAAATTGGCCGGCATCCAGCCGGGCGACACCGTCGCCGTTGTCGGAAGCGGTTTCATGGGCTTGAACTTCATTCAACTGGCGCGGGTGTGGGGCGCTGGCAAGATTGTGGCCTTTGACTTTAGCGATTGGCGACTGGAGAAGGCCCTTGAACTCGGGGCCGACTTCGCGATCAATCCCAAGAAGGCCGACGCGAAGGAGGCGCTTGCTGACGTCAACGAGGGGCGCGGGGCCGACTCCGTTATCGTTACGCCCAATGGCGTCAGAGCCATAGAGTTTGGCCTGGGCCTGGCTGGGAAAGGCGCTACTGTGCATTTCTTCGCGCCGCCGGACCCGCAAGATCGCCTGGTCCTCAACCCCACCGATCTGTTTTTCCGAGAGATTACTATTACGACGACGTACTCCTGTAGCCACGTGGACACCGTTCAGGCGCTGAAGTTCATTGAGGGCGGCCGCATCAATGCCAAAGCCTTGATAACCCACCGTTTTGGCCTGGACGGGGTCGCGCAGGGTATCGCACTGTTTGCAACCGCAGACCGGTCTTTGAAGACGATTATCAAACCTGCTCTAACGCCAGGGGTGAGCAGACCCTCAAGGACGGACGGGTAAGGAGGAGCACAGCAATGGCCAATAGGACCCTGCTAGAAGACGTGGCGCGGGCTGTGTACAACCTGGCGCCTAATGAGACGGCGGCGACGGTCAGGGCGGCTCTTGAGGCGGGCTGGGGGCCGGTTGACATCATTGATCAGGGTATTGCGGCCGGGATGGAAAGGGTAGGCGAGGAATACCAGCGCCAAAATATCTTTCTCCCGGAACTGCTCATGGCCGAACAGTGCATACGCCGTGGATTGGAGGAGATAGAGGGTTTTGTAGGAGAAGAGGGTGCTCCCCTCGTTGCCGGAGCGCGCCAGCGTCTGGCGGAGCGAGCGGCTTCATGGCTGCCCGCGCTCAGTTCCTGCGTTACGCGGCTTCTCCATTCGTCCGATTCGTTCCTTACACTGAAGCGAGTGTCATGAGGGGGAGAGCGATGGCCGAGATGAGTCCACGCGAGCGATTTCTGGCGGCGTTGCATTTGCGGGAGCCTGACCGTGTACCCGCCTGTCCGTGGCTAACCAGCGATTGGTTCATGGGGCAGTACGGCCTGGACAGCGCGACATGGTACAGTTCCCTGGAGGCCCAGTTGCGGGCTCAGGTTGAAATCTATTCCAGGTTCCCGGATATGCAGTTCTTTCCGGGGTTCCGGGCGTCTTACGGTTCCACCGTTGAGGCATCGGCGATGGGCTGCGAGATCGTGTACCCACCTGAGGGCGCGCCTCAAGCGCGACCGGTGATCCGGGAGATTCCTCGCGATCTGGAGAAACTGCGGGTCGGCAATCCCGAGACGGATGGGCGTATGCCAGAGGCGCTGGCGTTGTATCGCGCTCTGGCCGACAGGCTCTCCGATTATGGATACGAAATCACCGCGGGCTTTCTGCATGGTCCGATGGACGTAGCCTCCGAGGTTCGCGGGATGACCGATCTGCTCCTGGATTTGTATCGGGCACCCGACGCGGTGCACCAAATCCTGGACGCCGCTACAGAGACGTGCATTGCCTGGGCCCAAGCCCAATACAAGGCCAGCGGCGGCACCATGCTGCACATCCTCGTATCCGATGACGTGAGTTCTCAAATTGGGCGCAAACATTGGCGCGAGTTTGTGGAGCCGTACATGAAGCGGCTGTTTTCCAGCATGCCCGAGGGAGTTGTAGGGGGTATCCACAATTGCACCCGGTCTCAGCAGGTGATTGATCTCTATCCGACCGTCGGGGCCAGGTTGCTGCAGTTCGGCCCCGACGTGGACCCTGCTTTCGCCAAAGAAAAGGTGGGAAGCCAGATGTGCCTGCTCGGCAACCTGGCGCCGAGCGGTGTCTTGAAGGAGGGCACGCCTGAGCAGGTGGAAGAAGCCTGCCGGGAAGTGATCCAGAAAGCGGCGCCGGGCGGAGGGTTCATCCTGAGTTCATCGGGGTCTGTGGCCCGGTTTACTCCTTTGGAGAACTTGGAAGCGATGGTCAGGGCCTGCGAAAAGTACGGGACGTATCCTTTGTAAGGGGGTGGCTCGTGGCACGCTCTCCGCATGCGCTGCGGCTGTTCCCGATCGGTGCCTCGTACTATCCGCCGTTTCATTCGCCTGAAGACTGGGCGAGAGACATTGCGCGGATGGCCGATGCTGGGCTGAATGTTCTGCGCACTGCCGAACTGATCGCCAGTTGGGAGTGGATTGAGCCAAAGAGAGGCCAGTACGACTTCGGCTGGCTGGACAGGGTTTTTGAGTTGTGCGCACGATATGGGCTGCGTGTTCTGCTGGGCACCGGAGCGGGCAGCCCCCCTATCTGGCTGCTGGATGAGTATCCGGACGTGCAGATTGTCTCGCAGGATGGCATACCCTACCCCACGGGCGCGATGTGGGGCTGGGCTTGCATCCACCATCCTGGGTTTCGGGCTGAGGCCGAGCGGTATCTGCGGACATTGCTGGCCCGCTATGGGAAGAATCCGACCCTGCTGGGCTGGCAGATTCACAACGAGATCGGCTACCCTGCGATCCAGCGCATTCCCGGCTTTACGGAAGTCTACTGCTACTGCTCTCACACCGCCGCAGGCTTCCGAGAATGGCTCAAGGAGAAATACGGGGACGTGGAGGCGCTCAGCGAAGCGTGGGCATGCACTCCAACCCGCCACCGGTATCACGATTGGTCGCAGGTAAACCCTCCCAGAAGCGCGCCCACCGCCTGGGGTTCGCCGGGGGCGTGGTTGGATTGGCGCACGTACATCGCGCAGTCCTTTGCGGATTTCGTTGCGTGGCAGGATCGTGTAATCAAGGAGAGCGACAAGGCCCATCCGACGACGACGAACCTGGTGCGCCTGCTGGATGCGGAATTCGGTGCCATCCGCGGCATTGATCCGTGGCTTTATCCCGATGTTTGCGACGCCTTTGGTTTTGATCTATACCCGCGCGACCGCTTCCGAGAGGAGCCGTTCTACGCATCGTTGCGGCTGGACTACGCACGCTCGCCGGCACTCCATGCTGGCAAGCCGTTCTGGCTTCCCGAGATTGAGAGCGGCCCTATCGGCGAATGGGTGCTGGGGCCGTCCCATGCTACCACAGGGCGCGACATTCGCCGCTACGACCTGGAAAGCATTGGCCATGGCGCAAAGATGATACTCTACCAGGGTTATCGTGAGTGGGATCCCCTGCCGCTCCACTGGGGCGCGCTGGTGGACCTCAACGGAGAACCTACAGAACGCTACGATGAGGCGGCGCGTGTCAGCAAAGTTGTGCAGTCCCGCGAATCCTTTTTCGCTGATGCGCAACCGGTCCGTGCCCAGGTCGGCATCCTGGTTGACCAACGCAATGCGATTGCCTGCCAGGGTATGGGCGCAGGGGACATGCTGTTCAGGGCAGTCAAAGGGGTGTATCAGGCTTTCTGGTCCCAGAACTATCCTGTGGAGTTCATCACGCCCGAACTGCTGGCGGAAGGGAAGGGAGACGGCTATCGGTTGCTGCTGATGCCTTTCTTGATGCTGGTAACCCCTTCCTGCGCGAGGGCTGTGAAGGAGTTCGTGTTTCGGGGAGGAACAGCCGTTGCTTTTGCCAAGTGCGGCATGCTCAACGAGAAATCCTGGTACTGGCCTGACCGACCTGGTGGCCTGACCGACCTGTTCGGCGTAACGGAGAGCCGCATCGCGAAGTCCGATACGGTAACACTGCTCCCAGAGCCCGATGCACCGTTGTTTGAAAGCGTGCCTGGCCCCCTTGCCGGATACTGGCATCGCCAGGACCTGATTCTGCAGGACGGTACTCAGGTCTTGGCTCGCTATGGCGACGGTGCACCGGCCGTAACAGTCCGATCCCATGGGCGGGGGCGCGCCATTCTCTTCGGCACGCATTTTGATGTTGCCGCTTTGGCCGCCGATGCTGCAGAGCACCATCGGGTTTTCGGCAATCTGGCGCGCTGGGCCGGGGTGGAGCGTCCGTTTTGCATAGAGGGCGATTCGCTGTTGGACGGGCATCTGCTTGTCCGCGGGAATCGGGAAGAAGGCGACCCGTGGGGGCTTTTCGTGCTCGTGAATCACGGTCCCCTGGCGGCATCGGGGTGGGTGCGCCTGCCCGGAGCGCCAGCGGCGGCGGTAAGCGATCTTTTCACCGATACACGATTGGAAGCGGTGGTGGACTCCAAGGGTTTGTCCGTGAAAGTATCGCTGGAGGGTTACGACAGCACGGCTCTTCTGATTGGGTGATCTGAGAACTGTCCGACGGTGAGGATCGGTTCTGTCTCGTTTGTCAGCGGGGGCGACGGATGGACAAACTGAGAATTGGCCTGGTGGGCGCGTGTTTCCCCAACTTTGACGCACTCAGACTGGGTGTGTACCGAAACTCTGTGCAGGCGATGGGCGCCATAGCCGACTCGCTGGGCTTTGAGTTGGTGGCCGTGGAGAAAGAAGTTCAGTCCCAGGAGGATGCGCAGCATGCCGCGCAGTGGCTTGATGCGGTTGGGGTGGACTTTCTGCTCATTCAGGCCAGTTCCTTCGCGCTGGGAGACGTGCTTCTCCCGCTGGCCGGTGTGCGCGCCCGACAAGGATTGTGGTTCCTGCCCGAACCATCCTTTGAAGGAGATATTCCGCTCAATTCTCTGACAGGCTTCAACCTCTTCGCCTCTATCATACGCCTTTACCTCAAAGAGCAGGCATCGCCGTTCAAGTGGTTCTATGGGGTGCCCGATAGTCCTCAATTCCGGCGACGGCTTGAGGTAACGGTTCGCGCACTGAGCGCCCTCAAGCGCCTGGCGCATGCACGAATTGGTCTCATCGGAGGCCATGCGCCCACTTTCTTCAACCTGGGCTATGACGCGCCGGCCATTGCCCAGAGGCTGGGGGTGCGGATAGAGGTCGAGCCCCTGGATAACGTCTTCCGGCGGGTGGCGCGCTACCCCGAAGGGGAGGTGGATGAGGAAGCCAAAGCGATGACGGCCCGCGCTGCCGACGTGCGAGTTACCGGCGAGTGGCTATCCCGCACTGCTCGTGTGTCCCTCGCCCTGCGAGATGTGGCGCGCGAAGGCGCTTACGACGCGCTGGCGGTCCGCTGTTGGCCGGAGTTTCAGAGTGAACTGGGCGGTATTGCTCCTTGCGCCGCGATCGGTTGGCTCAACGAGATGGGGATTCCGGTCGCTTGCGAAGGGGATGTGTTGGGCGCGGTCAGCATGTTGGCCGCCTACTGCATTAGCCGGGCTCCGGTAACCATGACGGACCTGGTCGCCTTCTCGGAGGCGGAGGGTCTGGTTCACCTGTGGCACTGTGGTCCCGCGCCGGCCAGTTGGGCTGATGCCAAAGGTCAGGCGCTCACGTACCATCCTACGCTGGACCGGGCTCGCCCGCCCGAAGCAGCCAGAAGTGGTGTCTCTTCGGATCTCGTCTTTGCGCCCGGGGCCATTACCATCGCTCGGTTCTCGCAGGATGCGGCCAATCTGCTGCTGATGTCGGCGAAGGTGGTGGAAGGCCCCACTCGGGGCTATGCGGGGAGCAGGGGCTGGGCAGGCCAGTTGAGGATGAACGGGGAGGCTCTGTCCATCCCCGACTTGATCGCGACAATGGCTTACTACGGCCTGGAACATCACTACCCCCTGGCGCGGGGTGAGTGGACTGATGTTTTCCATGAGTTGGCGGCGTGGACAGGGATTCGGGTTCTAGAAAGGATACCATATCGGGACTATTTGGTTTCGCCGTTGCCTCCAGCGCTTTGAGCCACGCCTGGGGCAGTCTTTGCAGCGGGATCAAGCGTTGGCGGGGCCGTGCCGGAGGCGCAAGAGGAAGGGAAGGGAGGTGGTCAATGGCTGTCGGCTAGGGTGAGAAATGTCCAGTGTCAGGTGGCCTATCTGCCTTGAGTGCAGACAAGTAAAGGGAGGGAAGAAAAATGAAGCACAGAATTCTGGTTCTGCTGAGCCTACTCGTGGCTGTAGTGTTGGTCCTCGGTGCTTGCGGCCCTAAGGCTACGCCGACCCCGGTCCCCGCGCCCACACAGCCGCCGACCCCGGCCCCCGCGCCTACACAGCCGCCGACCCCGGTCCCCGCGCCCACGCAGGCGCCAACGGCTCCTGAGAAGAAGCCCCTGGGGTTGCCCGCCCCGCTGGACAAGATGACGTGGGATGATGTGGTGGCCGCCGCCAAGGGCCAGACGGTGAACTGGTGGATGTGGGGTGGTTCGGATGTCATCAACGCCTGGGTGAATGGCTGGCTAGCGGAGGAACTGAAGAAACGCTATGATATCACCATGCACCAGGTTCCTGTCGCCGGCCCCACCGAGTTCATCAACCAGGTGCTGGGCGAGAAGCAAGCGGGGGTTCACTCGGGCGGCGCCGTGGATATCATGTGGATCAACGGCGAGAACTTCCGGACTATGAAGGAAGCGGGATTGCTTTATGGCCCCTGGGCCCAACTCGTGCCATCCGGAGCCTTGTATGACTGGGATGATCCGGCCATCGCCTACGACTTCGGATACCCGGTTGAGGGATATGAGATTCCGTGGAGCGGCGCTCAGGTTGTTCTGGAGTATGACACGGCCAAAGTGCCTGATCCTCCCAAGGACATGGCAGCGTTGATCCAGTGGATCAAGGATCATCCTGGCCTCTTCACCTATCCCGCGCCGCCGGATTTCACCGGCAGCGTGTGGGTGCGCATGATGTGCTACTATGCCACTGGCGGCTATGAGCAGTTCTTGGGCGATTTCAACCAGGAACTGTTTGATCAGAAATTCCCCGCCTGCTGGAAACTGCTCAACGAGATTGAGCCGTATCTGTGGCGCAAAGGGCAGACCTACCCTGAGACGCAACAGGCGCACATTGACCTCTTTGCCAACGGGGAGGTTTACTTCCGGATGACCTACGGCCCAGGAGACGCACAGACTCGCATAGATAAAGGGCAGTACCCTCCGACTGTGCGGACCTATGTCCTGGAAGATGGCACCATTGCAAACACCAACTACATCGCGATTGCCTACAACGCCGCACACCTGCCCGCTGCCCTGGTTACGGCGAACTTCCTGGCCAGTTTTGACTCCCAATACAACACGATCATCTCCCTCAATCGCTATTCCATCATGAAGGAGAGTGCACTCACGCCAGAACAGCGTAACCTGCTTGCGTCTGTGAAGCGCGGCCCGGCGATCCTGCCTCCAGAGGTCCTGAGCGCGCACAAGTTGCCCGAACTACAGGCCAAGTGGCTGGTCGCGATAGAGGAAGGCTGGCGGAAGAACGTCCTAGAAAAGTAAAGGCAGAGGTTCTAGCAGAACATGACAGGGGGGACAGCCCCTGCGTCTCCCCTGTCATGCCAAAGGAAAGGAGTCTGGGGTTGAGCCGCTTGCGCGAACATCTGAACTTGTTTCTTATGTTGGCTCCGGCCCTTGCAGTTGTGCTTGTGCTATTCATGGGTGGGCTTGTCATGGGTGTGGCCCAGAGTTTGGGCTACATGCCGATGATCGGGAAAACGGACGTTACTCTGAACGCCTATGTGCATATTCTGACCGACGAGAACTTTCTCCGATCATTGGCTCTGACCTGCTGGATAGGGTTCACGTCAAGCATCCTATCTACTATACTGGCCATTGTCGCGGCCCTGGTTCTGCGTCAGAACCTGCTGGGGACGCGGTTGACGACCTTCATCTTTCAACTGAACATACCTGTGCCGCACATCGTTGGGGCCATTGGTGTGATATTCCTCTTCTCGCAGAGCGGGCTGATCTCGCGCGTTACGCACCTGCTCGGTTGGACGCAAGCGCCGGCTGACTTTCCAGTCGTGGTCTGGGATGACTGGGGCATTGGTATCATCCTGGAGTACCTGTGGAAAACGACGGCATTCACCGGGGTCATTCTGCTGGCGGTACTGCGCTCCATCGGCGAGGACTATGAGGATGTGGCTCGCACTCTGGGCGCGAGCGCCTGGCAGAGGCTGCGGCACGTGATTATTCCGCTCATTATGCCCGGAATCCTGCGATCCTCTATCCTGGTTTTCGCCTTTACATTCGGGTCCTTTGAGGTCCCGTTCCTGCTAGGGAAGCGTTTCCCCCGGGCGCTTCCTGTGCTGAGTTACGAATACTACCACGATGTGGATCTCGGTTTCAGGCAGGAGGCTATGGCCATTAGCGTGATCATCGCTGTATTGATCACGGCCATCGTGTTGGTCTACATGAAACTGAGCGAGACTTACGTTCGCTCGGATTAGCATAAGGAGGGCTCCGGTGGTCAGTGTCGCGAAGACTCAACCAGAGGAATTGAGTGAATCCATGGGGGCGCAGGAGCGAGATGCTAGTCGGTCCCGGTGGGGACGTGTTTTCAGTTACGGAGTCATGGTCGCGATTGTGGTTGCCGTTCTTCTGCCTCTTGTCCCGATTTTCATCTGGGCGTTTGCGGGGCGGTGGTTCTATCCCGATCTCCTGCCGGAACAGCTGAGTTTGCGGGCGTGGCAGTACGTACTTTCGCCAGCCTCCAAGGCGCTGGATGCCGCCCGAGTGGGGGGAACAATCGCTCTGGTGGCCACTGTCCTCTCGCTGGTCGTCGGCATTCCGGCAGGTCGGGCGCTTGCGCTGTATAAGTTTCGCGGCAGACAATTGGTGCAGTTCCTGATTCTGGCCCCTGTGATTGTGCCAAGCCTGGCCGTTCTCATGGGTATCCACATCGCCTTCATCCGCTTTGGACTCGCCGGCACAGCCACCGGCGTAACAATTGCGCATTTGATCGGCACGACGCCGTATGTGGTGATGGTGATGAGCAGCGTTTTCTCCAACTATAACCCGGAGTTTGAGGAACAGGCGAGGACATTGGGGGCCGGGCCGGTTCGGACTTTTTTGCACATCTGCTTCCCGATGATCCTTCCCGGGGTCGTGGTGGCGGGAATGTTTGCGTTCATCATCTCGTGGGGGCAGTACATCGTTACCTTGCTCATCAGCGGTGGCAGGGTCATTACCGTTCCTTTGCTTCTGGTGAATTTCGCCAGTGCCACGGACAAGCCTGTAACAGCGGCGTTGTGCCTGGTCTTCCTTATCCCTTCCATACTGATTATCATTGTTACGTCAAAATACCTTACGGGCGAAGAGGCCGCGCTAGGAGGATTCGGGAAATGACGCAGGTTTGCCTTCAACAACTGAACAAAGTGTTTCGCGGCAAAGGGCTGGTACATGCCGTGAAGGACCTGAACCTGGAGATCGCGTCGGGTCGCATTACGGCGCTTTTGGGCCCGTCGGGTTGCGGCAAGACGACTACGCTCAAGATGATCGCCGGTCTCTTGCAGCCGAGTTCGGGCGACATCACTTTTGATGGCAAGTCTGTGCTGCGGATCCCGCCGGAGAAACGGGGAGCATCCATGGTCTTCCAGAACTACCTCCTTTTCCCTTACATGTCCGTTGGGGAGAACGTGGCGTTCGGACTGCGTATGCGGCACGAGGACAAGAAGGTCATCCGGAAAAAGGTGGCCGAGATGCTGGAGTTGGTGCGACTGCCCGGATTTGAGGACCGGCGGCCCAAGCAACTTTCGGGCGGCCAGCAACAGCGCGTGGCCCTGGCCCGCGCTCTGGTCATCGGGCCCGAGGTTCTGCTCCTGGACGAACCGATCAGCAACTTGGATGCTCACCTGCGCGACGAAATGCGGGAACTCATCGTCAGCATTCAGCGCGAACTCGGCATCACAACGATCTTCGTTACCCACGACCAGGAGGAGGCTGTGGTGCTGGCCGATAAGATTGCGCTGATGTTTGACGGCGTGCTGCACCAGTTTGATGAGCCCAATGTCTTTTATCAGCGGCCGGCCAGCGTCAAGATAGCCCGCTTCTTTGGCGGAGTCAACTTTCTGAAAGGCCGGAAGCGGGGAACACAGGTGGAGACGTGCCTGGGCGTCATGAATGTTGACCCGCAGCCCATCGCAGATGGCCCGGTCGTCCTTACCATTCGTCCCGAAAACTTGAAATTGGGCGAGGAGGGCGAGAATAGGGTCAGGGCCGTTGTTCGCAGCCGTGTCTACTGTGGCACGCACGCCCGTTACAAAGTTGAAGCGGATGGGTGTCATTTTGAGTTGGTAACGGACGCGGCGAACATGCAATGTTTCCAGGAGGGGGACTTGGTTCCACTCAGGTTCCCGCGCGAGAAGATCTGGCTCTTGCCGCCGGAGGAGTGATTTCGTGTGTTCAAAGCGGATCCCGGCAGATTCTGGTGGTCAGGCGCTGGAAAACACGGTGCTGTTTGACAAGATCTATGGGTCCATGCTGGCCGGCGCCATCGGCGATGCCATGGGTGGGCCGGTTGAAAGCTGGCACTACGAGCAGATTGTTGCCAAGCACGGGGTAGTTCAGTCCCTGCTTCCTTACAGCGACTCGCCAGACTACCACGCTCACTTTGAGACTGCGCCCGGGACCGTCACGGACGACACTCGGCTGAAGCACCTCTTGTGCCAGGCCATCCTGGCGTGCGGGGGCTTACCTCGGCGCGGCGACCTGGTCAAAGCCTGCGCGGATGCCTACTACGCGGCACAGACAGACCTGGAGCGTGGCTTTCTTGAGGAATACGTTCTCGCGGGCATGTACGGCGATGCAAAACTGATCTGGGGTGGTCAGCCGACGAACGGATTCATCATGGCCAACTCACCGTTGGGTCTCATCTGCGCGTGCGACCCCGAGGCCGCGTTTGCCCTTTCGTACGAAGTGGACTTCATCAGCGACGGCTATGCCAAGTACTCGGCGGCCCTCGCGGCGGCAGCCGTCGCCGCGGCTATGGCCCCCGGTGCTACTGTTGACTCCGTCATTGGCGCTGCATTGGCGGCTTGCCAGGCTCACCGCGTGGAAGGCGACCTGACGCGCCGGTGGCACTGGTACGACCATGTCCTCTGCCTGAACGAAAGGCTGATTGGCACGGCGGTAGAGGTCGCAGCCCGACACCGGGACGTGTTCGCAGTGCGTGCTGAATACTACCGGAGCCTGCAAGTGAGTTGCCTTGGGTCGGAAGCGGCGCAGACCCTCGCCGTGGCGCTGGGTATGCTGGTTGCCGCTGGCGGCGACCTTCGGCAGGCGATCATCGGTTGTGTCAACTATGGGCGCGATAATGATAGTTACGCGACGGTGGCAGGGGCTATCGCGGGCGCGCTTCACGGCACGAAAGCCATCCCCGCGGACTGGCGTGCTACTGTGGAGGCGGCCAACCCGGAGCCCGACATGCGTCGCCTATCGTTCGGGCTGGCTCAGGTCGCGCTGCGCCGTTACCAGCACATGTCGGCGGCGGTAAACCGTGTTGAGCGACTGTTGCAGTCCTCAGGAGGATGAGGATCATGACAGAGCGGGTAGTTGTAGATTGTGATAACACCTTGGGGAAACCGTACCGTGAGGTGGACGACGGACTGACTCTGCTCTATCTGCTGGGGCGTCCCGATATCCAAATTCTGGGTATCACAACGACGTTCGGCAATGGCTCTATAGACGACGTGTATGAACTCACCGCGCAATTCCTTCGTAAGGTTGGCCGGTCGGATATTCCGCTTCTCAAGGGGGCTGGCGCACGGGGGCAGGCACCCACCGATGCGGCGCACTTTCTGGCCGAGACAGCCGCCCGCTATCCGGGGGAAGTCAGCGTGTTGGCCATTGGGCCGTTGGGCAACCTTCGGGCTGCGTCGGAGATTGACCCGGACTTCTTCCGCAATCTCAAACAGATTGCCTGTATGGGCGGGTACCTTCGCCCTCTGCGCCTCGGCTGGAAAAAGGTGGATGAGTTGAACCTGTCCTCAGATCCAGAAGCAGCGTTCGCTGTGCTGAATGCCCCGTGTCCGGTAACTGTGATGAACGCGCACACTTGCTTGCAGGCCTCTTTTGGCTGGGGGGATCTCGCGAAGGTGCGTCATTGGGGTCAGAGCACCCGTGGTTTCTTGCGTCGGTGGCTGCTGGGACACCTTCTGGCCTGTGGCTTGACGAAGTTCTATTTGTGGGATTTGCTGCCTGCGGTGTATATATCGCATCCTGACTTGTTTGACACTAACCCAGTATGGGTTCGCTCTACCGTTGCAGACCTGGAAGAGGGGTCCATTGTTCTGGGCGATGCAGGTCAGGGAGCGGCGGTCAACATGCCTGAACGAATCTTGGACGTAGCCCGCTTTCGCGAAATCCTGTTCTCTTCGTGGAAGAAAGTTTACATAAACTGACGTTGAATCCCAAAGCCGTGGGTGCAACGACACCGAGGGAGGCATCGGCGTGGCCGAACGAGTTATTTGCGACTGCGACAACACCTTGGGTGTACCTGGCAAGCCCGTTGACGATGGCCAGACATTGCTCTATCTGTTGGGTCGGTCCGACATTGAACTGGTGGGCATTACGACCACTTTCGGGAACGGCACGATAGACGAGGTCCATGCGGCTACCGAGTGGCTGCTGCGTGAATTGAGGCGCGAAGACATTCCCTTGTTCAAAGGCGCGGGAGCGCGAGGGCAGGCGCCTACCGAGGCGGCGTACTTTCTGGCCGCGACAGCCGCTCGGTACCCTGGGGAAGTTAGCGTATTGGCCATTGGGCCGCTGGGTAACCTGCGGGCCGCGTCGGAGGTTGACCCGAACTTCTTCCGCAACCTCAAGCAGGTTGCTGTCATGGGCGGCTACCTTCACCCGCTGGAGGGCTACTGGGCGAACGTGCCGGAGTTGAATCTGTCGTGCGATGCGGAAGCCGCCTACGCCGTGTTTCATGCGCCGTGCCCGGTTACGCTCATGAACGCCCATGTTTGCCAGCAGGCGCCATTTGGCTTGCCAGAACTGGAGCGACTCCAGAGTTGGCGTGGCAGTTCGATCTATGAGGCTCTCCACAACTGGCTGCTGCAGTGTGAGGTGGGTCCGTCCGTGCCAGGAGATTACCTGTGGGATTTGCTTCCGGCTGTATACCTCTCCTATCCGGAGTTGTTTGAGGAGAATAGGGTCTGGGTTCGTTCCACGGTTTCGGATTTGGAGACAGGTACGATCGTTCTCGGCCGGGAAGGAGAGGGTGCGCCGGTGAACATGCCCACCCGCATCTTGGACATAGACAGGTTCTATGACATTCTCTACGAGGCCTGGGGCAGGGTTCGGTTCAATGGAGTGAAAGAGTGAGGCGCGCGATGGCTTCTGATGACTATTTCCTGGCGCGGGTAGCCTGGTTCTACTACATTGAGGGACTCACGCAAAAAGAGATCGCGAAGCGATTCGGCATATCCCGCATCAAAGTCGTGCGTCTGCTAAAGGAGGCTCGGGCGCGGGGGCTGGTTGAAATACGTATCACAGGCCTGCGAGCCTCGTACTTGCCGCTTGAGCGTTCGCTACGCCAGGAGTTCGGGATTCTGGATGCGCTGGTGGTGGACACGCCAACGCCTCCGGAGAAGTTGCGGCCGGCATTGGGACAGGCAGCAGCGTTCTATCTGAACTACGTCTTGCAGCCGGGCACTATGGTGGGTCTGGGCATGGGCCGCACCCTGGCCGAGATACCGAAACACATCAAGCCTATGAGCGGTGCGTGCCATTTCATTGAGATGGTAGGGGGCCTCGGCCGCGGGCTTGGCTTTGACAGTTACAAGGTGAGTTCTCTGCTGGCAGACCACTGCGGTGGGGAGGTAGAGCACCTCTACGCGCCAATCATCGTTGAGACGCCGGCCGCACGGGAGGTGATTCTTGGCGATCCGCAAATCCGGTCGGTACTGAAACGGGCCGCGGCCAGCGACCTTGCTTTGGTTAGCGTGGGAACAGTTGACTTGGACAGTTTTCTGTTCCAGGCGGGCTACGTGGACGAGTCGGGCATTCAGGCTCTTGCGGAAAAGGGAGCTGTCGGGGACGTTCTGGGCCACTTTTTTGACATCCAAGGGCGGCCCGTGCCCTGCCCGATTGATGATCGTATCATCGGCCTGAGCCTGAGCGAGTTGAGCCGCATCCCCATGGTCATCTGTGTCGCGGGCGGGGCTTCCAAGGTGCGCAGCATTCTGGGCGCTCTTCGCGGCCGATATGTGAATGTGCTGATCACCGATGTGGAGACGGCCCGCGCCATCCTGGGCCAGGCCGATGCGGTTTCGTGATGGGAGGCAAGGCATGAGCGAGCAGATGATGGCCGTTGTGGTGCACGCGGGCAGTCGGTTTGCCTATGAAGCCGTTGAGCGTCCGGTCGCGGGGCCCGGGGAACTCGTCCTTCGCATTGAGGCGGCTGGCATCTGCGCGGCAGACCGCAAAATCTACAGCAAAGACCACCCCTGGCAGTTGCCCGATCCGTATTTTCCGGGGCACGAGTACGTGGGACGTGTTGTGGAAATGGGAGAGGGAGCAGCCGAACGGACCGGTCTGGCTCTAGGCGAGCGGGCAATCGCTGAGATTGTGGTCCCTTGCCGCCAGTGCTGGTTCTGTCATCGGGGGTTGTACACGCATTGCGATTCGCCACGAGTATGTGTGGGCTCTTGGGCCGAGTACATGCGTATCCCTGCTGGTGCCATTGTGCATCGTGTTCCGGACCATCTCTCCCCTGAGGAGGGCGCGCTCATTGAACCGCTAGCGTGCTCCATCCATGCTGTGGAACTGGCGCGAATCCAGTTTGGTGATGTGGTGGTGGTCTCCGGATTGGGGGCCATTGGCATGGGCATTTTGCAAGTGGCTCGCCTGAAGACACCGAGGCTGCTTATCGGTTTGGACGTGGATGACGGGCTGTTGGCGGTGGCTGCCCGCCTCGGGGCCCACTGTGTCTTCAACCCCCAGCGGCACGACGTGGTGGCGACAGTCCGGGCTCTGACGGAAGGGCGAGGCGCAGACATCTACATTGAGGCTTCGGGCAGCGTGGCTTCGCTCCGCACGGGGCTGGAACTGTTGCGCAAAGCCGGGCGGCTGGTGGTCTTTGGTGTGTATGGCAAAGAGGCGACGCTGGATTTCAACATTGTCAGCGAGTTCAAGGAACTGGAAATCGTTGGGGGCCACGTGAGCCCCAACACATATCCCCTTGCCATCCGGTACCTGGCTGAAGGCCTGGTAGATGGCAGGGCTATGATCACCCATGTCTTCCCGCTGTCGGAGTTTGAGCGAGCGATCAACGTGCGGGGGCGGCCGGGCGTTGTGTCCATCAAGACGCTGCTCATCCCATAGGGCGGAATCATGAACGACGGGCTGGTATTGACGCTGGATGTGGGAACCGGCAGCAGCCGGGCATGCGTGTACGACCTGGCGCAGCACCGAGTGCTCGCTTCGGTGTCTTGCGGTTGTCCGATTGAGCATCCCGCGCCGGGCATGGCCGAATGGCAGCCGACTGCCTGGTGGCGGATTATCGCCGAGACCATTGCGCAGGCGGTGCAACAGGCACAGCGCCCGGCCAACGATTACGTTGGCATCACTGCTACCAGCCTGCGCCAGGCGTTTGTGCTGCTCGGCGAGGACAATCGCCCTCTGTCTCCGGGTGTCCTCAACTATGACCGACGCGGCGCGGACTTCATCCCGCTGATTGAGCAGACCATGCCGCTTGAGGGGGTTTATCGCCTCACGGGCCATTGGCATGCGCCGGAGTTGACCCTTCCGAAACTACTCTGGTTCCAGCAGCGGCGTCCTGATCTATGGCGAAGTGTGCGTCATTTCCTGTTTGTTCACGACTGGGTCTTGTTTCGGTTGAGCGGGCAGCGAGCCACTGCAGCATCCATGACAACAGCCGGGCAGATGGGAGACTGCACGGCGCGCACGTGGGCCGTTGATTTGCTTACGGCGTTGGACATCCCCATAGAGATTCTGCCCCCCGTTTTGGAGGGGGGCACGTTCTTGGGCGAGTTGCTGCCGGATGTGGCCTCGTCCGTCGGGCTGCGGCCAGGGCTTCCGGTCTATGTGGGCGGGGGCGACACGCAATTCGGCTGCGTAGGGGCAGGAGGGCTTGAGCCTGGGACAGCCGTCATTGTCGGCGGTTCCACAACGCCGATCATGATGACGACGGAGCGACCGGCATTGGATCCGCTGCGCCGTGCGTGGATCAGCCCTCACCTCCACCCGCGGCTGTGGGCTGCGGAGATGAACGCTGGGCACACCGGCATGATCTACAAGTGGTTCCGCGACACGTGCGGTCAGGCGCAAGTGGCCCAGGCACGCGCGGCGGGGCGAGGTGAGTACGCGGTGCTGGATGAACTGGCTGCTGCAACGCCTGTGGGCGCGGATGGGCTCCTGGTCGTTGCGACGAACCCTTGTTGGGCTCAGGAAACCTGGCAGCGGAAGGCTCCCTACGTGATCTACAACTTCAACATGTCCCACACCATCGGGCACGTGGCGCGGGCCATTCTGGAGGGGGTCTGTTTTGGCGTGCGCGGCAACCTGGACGAACTGGAACGGGTGGCCGGGCAGCCCTTCCGCCAGGTTGTCTTCACAGGCGGAGCTGCCAGCGCCCCACTTTGGGCGCAGATGATGGCCGATGTTACCGGCCGCACACTGGTGGTGCCGCAGGTTCCCGAACCTGCGGCTGTCGCCGGAGCACAAGTGGTGCTGTGGGGCCAGGGCAAGACAGAGGTCTTGCGACCCCCGTCCACGATCCAATATGCGCCAGATTCGGCGAGGTCTGCTCAATACGAGCCTCTTTACCGCAATTACCTCAATGTGTTTGATCAGATGCAACACCACTTCGGCGCGTGATGCGGGAACTCCCCGCTCACCATGGAGCGAGCGAAAATGCAGCCAAGCAAAAAGAGGGCACTCATTACCGCTGAATTTGATCCGAGAGCCGTCGCGAAATTGCGCGAGATGGGGTACGAAGTCAAGCAGATAGGCTGGGGGCAGACACATCATGCGCTGTCTCCCGAAGAACTGGCGGCTCACATGCCCGGCACAACCCTCCTCATTGTGGAAGTAGAGCAAGTGACGGCTGCGGTCATGGCGGCGGCACCCGAATTGGCGGTGATCGCAGACTGCCGCTCTGTGCCGGTCAACGTGGATGTGAGTGCGGCGACAGCGCGGGGCATCCCAGTGTTGGCCACGCCTGCGCGGAATGCCAATTCGGTGGCCGACTTCTGCGTGGGTCTGATGTTGGCGCTGTGCCGCAACATTAGCCGTGCAGAACGCCATCTGCGGCAAAAGGGCTGGTTGGTCAATGGAGATGAGCAACCTTACTTCCACTTTCGCGGCCCGGAGATTGAGGGGAAAACGCTGGGGCTGATCGGCTTTGGGGCTGTTGGGCGCGCGTTCGCCCGACGCGCTCGCGGCCTCAACATGCGCGTGCTGGTCTACGATCCTTATGTTGACGACAAAAGCGTGAACAGCCTGGCCCAGCGGGTATCGCTGGAGACGCTGCTCACAGAGGCCGATGTGATTTCGCTGCACGTGCCGCTCAACGAAGAGACAACGGGGTTGCTCAACGCTGAGCGGCTGGCCATGCTAAAGCCCAGCGCCTACCTAATCAACACCGCGCGCGCAGGTACGGTTGACGAGGATGCACTGTTCAACGCGTTGGCCTCGGGTCAAATCGCGGGGGCGGCGTTGGATGTTTTCTGGAACGAGCCTGAGATTGCTCCGCGTTGGTTCACGCTGGACAATGTCTTGCTGACGCCTCATCTGGGTGGCGCTGCCGATGACGTCAAGGTCCATCATTCGGCGATGGTCATTGAGGATCTGCTGACATTAGAAGCAGGCGGTGTTCCGAGCCGCCTGGTCAATCCTGAAGTGCTAAGAAAGGCGCTTTGAGTTATGGGAGAGTTGGAAGTCGGAACAGGGGGAGATAGCGTAATGGGCGACAGCCGACGGCTCTTGAACCACCTGCCCCGCGAGAAACTGTCGTGGATGCTTCAGAAGATGTGCGAAACCCGGTACTTTGAGGAGAAGGCTGAGGAACTATATGCTCGCGGCCTGGTGCATGGCACCATGCACCTCTCTATAGGGATGGAAGCGTCGCCCGTGGGCAGCATTGCGGCGTTGGAGCCTGGAGATCTGATCATTCACCACCATCGGGGGCACGGCCATACCATAGCCAAAGGCGCTGACATTACGTTGATGATGGCCGAATTCCTCGGGAAGGAACCCGGCTATTGCCGGGGACGCGGCGGTTCCATGCACATTGCGGACATTCCTGGGGGGAACCTGGGGGCAACCGGCGTGGTCGCTAGCGGCATCCCTACGGCTGTGGGAGTTGCCTTGGCGCTGCAAATGAGGCGCTCTGACCGGGTTCTCCTGTGCTTCTTTGGCGATGGAGCCACGAATTCGGGAGAATTCCATGAGGGGGTGAACCTGGCTTCCGTCTGGAAGTTGCCGGTCGTGTTCATTTGCGACAACAATCAGTACGGGATGTCCATGCCGATTCGGCGAGCGATGAACATTGACCACATCGCGACTCGGGCTGTCGCTTACGGAATCCCGGGCCAAACGGTGGATGGCAACGACGTTCTGGCCGTCTACGAGGCGGTCAGAGTTGCCGTGGGGCGCGCCCGCTTGGGCCAAGGCCCATCTCTCGTGGACAATGTAACCTACCGCTGGCGCGGGCACTCAAAGAGCGACCGGAATCTCTACCGTTCTCAGGAAGAGATAGAAGCATGGAAGCGCAAGTGCCCGATTGCCCGGTTCAAGGCGGCGCTGGTGGATAGCGGGGTGATGACCCGCGAGGAGGTGGAGACTATTGAGCAGCAGGCCCGTGCGACCGTAGATCGTGCGGCAGAGGAGGCCTTGACCTTTCCGGAGCCTTCGCCGGAGCACCTGGAAGACGAGGTGTACGCGCCATGAGCGGAGTGAGTGGACGAGAGATTACTTACCTGGAAGCAGTGCGGGAAGCGCTGATCCAGGAAATGCGACGCGACCCGGAGGTATTCCTCCTCGGCGAGGATATCGGTGTGTACGGTGGCGCCTTTGGAGTAACACGTGGCCTGCTGGAAGAGTTTGGCCCTGAGCGCGTGCGTGAGACGCCTATTTCCGAGGCGGCCATCGCGGGAGCCGCCATCGGCGCAGCCTTGATGGGAATGCGGCCAGTGATGGAGATAATGTTCATGGACTTCATCACAATCGCCATGAATCAGTTGGTGAACCAGGCAGCCAAGATGCGCTTCATGTTCGGCGGCAAGGCCAGTATCCCGCTCGTGTGTAGGACTCCAGCAGGCTCCGGCACCGGTGCAGCCGCACAACATTGCCAGAGTTTGGAAGCCTGGTTCGTCCACGTGCCGGGGCTCAAGGTTGTCGCGCCGTCTACGCCATACGACGCTAAGGGGCTGCTGATCTCATCCATCCGCGACAACAACCCGGTCATCTTCGTTGAGCACAAGTTGCTTTACCGCGATCGCGGGCCTGTGCCCGAGGACTCGTACACAATTCCGTTGGGTTTGGCTGATGTAAAGCGCGAGGGGCGCGATCTTACCATAGTTGCCTACTCTGTGATGGTGCAACGTGCCCTGGAAGCCGCCGAACGGCTGGCAAGGGAAGGCATTGAAGCCGAGGTGATTGACCCTCGCACGCTACGGCCGCTGGATCGTGAGACGATTGTCCGTTCCGTGTGCAAGACAAGCCGCGTGCTGGTCGTGCAGGAGGCGCCCGCGGCTTGTGGGGTCGGTGCGGAACTCGCTGCGACTGTCGTGGAGAGCGAGGCATTTGATTACCTTGACGCACCCGTCCGTCGCCTGACAGGACGAGACGTTCCCATCCCGTATAACCGAACTCTGGAGAGGGCAGCAGTGCCGCAGGTTGAGGATATTGTGGCTGCTGGTCGGCAGTTGGCCCGCGAGGGGAGATAGAAATGGCCACAGAAGTCATCGTGCCCAAAGTGGATATGGTGATGGAGACCGCCACGTTTGTTGAGTGGCTCAAACCAGAAGGCGCGCCTGTTGAGAAGGGCGAGCCGTTATTTGTGATCATGACCGACAAGGCGTCCATTGAGATTGAGTCTCCTGCCAGCGGGATCCTGGCAGGTGTGAGGGCCAAGCCGAACGACGTGCTGCCCGTTACGGCAGTGATCGCCTACATTTTGGAGCCAGGCGAGGCAATACCCACCCAGCGCGACGTTCATCAGGCGGTGTCTCGCCTGCCTGCGTCTGAGGGCAAGCCAGGGGATGTTGCCCGCGAGGCTGGCACGCCCGCCGCTGACTCTGGCAAAGTGCGTGCCACCCCGGTAGCGAGGCGTCTGGCGGCCGAGTTGGGCGTTGATCTGGCATCGGTGCCTGGGTCAGGCCCGAGGGGCCGAGTGCACCGAGATGACGTATTGCTGTTTGCACGGCAGCGAGAGGACACCCGTCCTTCAGTAACGCAGAAGCCCTCTGCACCAGACGTGCCCTTGCCCCAGGCTCGGCAGCGCGAGGTGATACCGCTGGCGGGGGCGCGCAAGATCATAGCCGCACGCATGGTTCATAGCGCCTTCACGGCCCCCCATATCACGCTATCGCTGTCGGTGGACATGACCGAGGTCGTAAGGTTACGTGAGCGCGTGTCGGAGTCCATTGAGCGGCGAACTGGGAAGCCTTTGTCGTTCACGGCCATTCTGGCGCGGGTGGTGGCTGCCGTGCTCCCTGACCATCCTTACCTGAATGCCTCTCTGAAGGATGATGCGATCATCCTGTGGGGCGATGTCCACCTAGGTATTGCCACCAGTGTAGAGGACTATCTCATCGTCCCCGTCATCCGCGAGGCCCAACGCAAGAACCTGGCCCAAATCGCCGCAGAGTTGGGGGACCTGCTAGAGCGTGGGCGCGCTCGACGGCTCACGCCCAATGAGATGACAGGCAGCACGTTCACGATATCTAACCTGGGCATGTTTGGAATTGAATCCTTCACCGCGATTATTAATCCCCCTGAATCGGCAATCCTGGCCGTGGGCAAAATCATGGACACGGTGGTGAGCCTGAAGGGCGCGGTCGTGGTGCGCCCGATGATGAACCTGACCCTGTCGGCCGATCATAGAGTCGTGGATGGGGCCACTGGGGCGCGCTTCTTGGCCGACCTGAAGGCTGCTCTGGAGAATCCATACGTCCTGGTGTAGTGTGCCGTTCGGTCTGCCTCTGCGGATGTCGTAGGATGGTAATGGAGGGGATTTCCAGACCAGTGATCGCCCTCGCCTGGATTGCGTGCCGCTCTTGACGGCTACGATCAAAGCATGATGGCGAGGTGCGCCTGCAAGTGGAAGGAGTGTTCAGATGCCTGTGAGTATCGGAGTGGTTGGGGTCGGCACGATGGGGATGCCGGCGGTGCGCTTGCTGCTCAAGAGCGGCGACAGCGTCGTCGTCAGCGATGTCAACGAGGATGCCTTACGTCGCGCAGAGTCCATGGGCGCGACTCGGGTTGACACCCCGGCACAGGTTGCTGCTCAGGCGGACATAGTGCTGTTGTTCTTGCCCGGACCTACGCAAGTTGAAGCAGTTGTAACCGGCGAACGTGGGTTGTTGGAGGCCGGGCATGTCAATCAAGCAATCGTTGATTTGAGCACGGTTGACCCGACGGCAACCCGTCGTATGGGGGCGCGAGCTGCGGCTGTCGGTGTGGATTATCTGGATGCACCGTTCGCAGTCGCCCGCCTGGCGGACACTACTACGTCAGCCGCGAACCGCTCGCCGCCGAATGCTCCCTGGATGCCATCGTCCGATACCCCTGGCCCAACCCCGACGATCCGGGCTATGTGGAAGGGCTGCGCGAAGAAGCACAGAGAGGACGCGCCGCGGGGTATGCGGTGGTCCTGTGCCTACCTGTCGGCCTCCTGCACCAGGCCACCTTCCTCCGCGGCATGGAGAACCTGTTCGTGGACATGCTGCGCGCCCCGCGCCTGGCTGAAGCCCTGCTGGACGCCGTGCTGGACGTCCAGTATGCCATCACAAAGCGCATGCTGGAGGCCGCGGGGGACCTGGCCGACGCTGTCATGTTCGCCGACGACCTGGGCACCCACGACCGCCCCATGATGTCGCCGGCCCTCTATCGCCGCCTCATCAAGCCCAGGCAGCGGCGCTACCTGGACATGATTCACGCCAAGACCCGCGCCAAAGTCGTGTACCACACCTGCGGCGCAATCTACCCCCTCATCGGCGACCTGGTGGAAATCGGGGTGGACGTGCTCAATCCGGTGCAGGTCTCGGCGGTGGGCATGGACCCCGCCCGCCTGAAACGCGAATTCGGACGCGACCTCTGCTTCTGGGGCGGGATAGACGTGGCCCATGTCCTACCGCGGGCCACGCCCGAGGAACTGCGCGAGGCCGTCGTGCGCATGATTCACACCCTGGGGCCCGACGGCTACGTGCTCAGCGCCACCAATAACATCCAGGCCGACACGCCCCCCGAGAACCTATCCGCCATGCTGGAGGCGGCCACCGGCCATCGGCTCTCGTAGCCCGCGCCAAGCCGTCAGCGCGGGAGCGCGTACAACTTGAACGCGATGTGCCCCCAGCCCCCGCAAGCCACCCCCACGTCCACGCACCCCACATGACGGAACAGGTACGGGTCGGGCGTCAGGCCCGCGATGATCCGCTCCTGGAACACCGCCACTGCCGACGCCAACGCGGGGATCGCCTGCACGCAGATGCGCGCGGGGCCTTTCTCGGTCTCCAGCACGCCGTGGGGCGAGAAGTACAGTTTGTCGCCCACTTTGTGCCCAGCCGCGCACCCATGCGAATCTATCACTTCGGCCACAATCACCCAGTGGTCAAGCCGATGGGCATTCTCCACCACATACGCATTGTTCGCATGGGAGCGAAACGCTTCCAGTTCCTCCGGCGTGTACCCCATGGACTGGCGAAAGGCCTCCCAGTCCACCGGGGCTTGGGTCGGTGCCTCGTGCGTCATCGCAACCTCCCGCCCGCTATGCTGTGAGCCGCCAGCCGCCATCCATCACGAAGGTGTGCCCGGTAACCGACTGCATCGCCGGCGAGGTGCAGATGAGCGCCATCATCTCGGCAACTTCAGGGCGCGTTACCAGCCGCTTCAGCGGCGCGGCCTTGGTGGCGCGGTCCGAGAACCCGGGCTCAAACGCGTCCATCATCGCGGCGCTCTCGTAAATTTGCCCGGGCGCGATGGCGTTGACGGTGATTTCAGGCCCCAACTCCACCGCCAATTCCTCCGTCAGCGTGATGACCGAGGACTTCGCCAGGGTGTAGATGGAATGGGTGCGGATAAAGGCCGAACCCGCCGCCATCAGAATGATGCGCCCCCAGCCGCGCTCCTTCATCTTCGGGGCCACTTCCTTGACAAGCAGATAGGCGGCCTTCACGTTGACGCCCAGGATGTTGTCCCACTCCTTCTCGTCCATCTGGGTGAAGGGCGTCATGGCGAAAGGGCCGGCGCAGTGGATGAGCACATCCACGGGGCCGAAGGCCGCCACCGCCTCGGCGACGAGCGCCCGCACCTGGGCGCTCTGGCTCACGTCGGCTTCCACCACCCGAACGCGATGCCCTTGCGCCTCAAGGTCGCGCCGGAGTTCTTCGGCTTTCTCCGCGTCCTGCCAGTGGTTGATGGTGAGGTTGGCACCCAACGCTGCGAATAGGCGCGCCACCGCGGCGCCAAGATGTCGCGAACCTCCGGTGATCAAAACGTGCTTTCCCTTCAGAGAGAACGCTTCCATAAACCTACTCCTCCGCAAAACATGCGACAAAATGGCCGTCTCCGATATCCCTGAACGGCGGCATTTCTCCCCGACAGGAAGGCTTTCTCGCCCAGCAACGGTCGTAGAATCCACACCCTGGCGGCAGGTTGAACAGGCTGGGCGGCTCGCCTTCCAGGATAATCCGCTGCCGCTTCAGTTTCGGGTCCGGAATCGGAATCGCCGAGAGCAGCGCCCGCGTATAGGGATGCGCAGGCCGCTCAAAGATCTCATCCACCGGGCCTGCCTCCACAACCCTGCCCAGGTACATCACGAACACGCGGCTGCACAGAAAGCGGACAGCACTCAAATCGTGGGAGATGAACAGGTAGGCCATGTTCATCTCGTTCTGCAACCGCTGAAGCAGGCTCAGTATCTGAATGCGAATGGACATGTCCAACGACGATGTGGGTTCGTCCAGGGCGATGAATCGCGGGCTCGTGATGATAGCCCGGGCGATGCCCACGCGTTGCTTCTGGCCCCCGCTCAACTGATGCGGGTAGCGTTCCAGCAGGCGCGGCTCCAGGTTCACCCGCAGCATGGTCTCGCAGAGCATCTCCTCGGTCGTCCTGCGGCTGCTTGCCAGGCCGTGCAAGCGCAGCGGCTCGGCCAGCGTGCGGCGCACCGTGAACCGAGGGTTCAGCGAGGTGTTCGGGTCCTGGAACACCATCTGGAAGAAACGCCGCTGCCGGCGCAGGTGGCCGCCGCTCCATTGGGTCATGTCGGCGCCCTGGAAGAACACCCGCCCCTCGGTCGGCTCCACCAGGCGGAGCACGCAGCGGGCTGTGGTCGTCTTACCGCATCCGCTTTCCCCCACCAGGCCCACCGCCTCCCCCGGGTAGATGTCCAGGCTCACGCCGTTCACAGCCCAGATAACAGATCGTCCTTCGCGGAAGGCCTTGCGCAAATTATCAACCCGAATGACCGGTTCCATTCGTCCCTCGCCAATTGTAGCAGGCTACCTGATGGTCGTTCTCCGCGCTCTCGGCATCCGGCTTCTGCTCCCAGCAGATGGGCAGAGCCACCGGACAGCGCGGCGCGAATCGGCACCCCAGGATGCTGTACGTGATCTCCTCTTTCATGACGGATGCGGCGCCGGGTGGCTCTACGCGGCGGTCCACCCGCAACACCGAGCGCATGAGCATCCGCGTGTAGGGGTGCAGCGGCGACGCAAACAGCGACGCCACCGGCGCGCTCTCCATAATCTGGCCGGCGTACATCACCACCACGCGCTGGCAAGTCTCGGCGACAACCCCCAGGTCGTGCGTGATCAGGAGAACCGACGCGCCGATTTCCCGCTGAATCTCAAGGAACATCTCAAAAATCTGGGCCTGTATGGTTACGTCCAGGCCCGTGGTGGGCTCGTCGGCGATGAGCAGGGCGGGACGGCAGGCCAACATCATCGCCACCAGCACCCGCTGGCACATGCCGCCGCTCAACTGGTGGGGATAGGCGCGCGCCCGCTTCTCCGCGTCGGCGATCCCCACCCGCGCCAGCAGGCGGACGGCCTCGGCGTAGGCTTCCTTGCCGCCCACCCGCTTCTGGATGCGGATCGCGCGGGCCACCTGATCGCCCACGCGCATCATGGGGTTCAGCGCGCTGCGGGTGCTCTGGAAGATCATGGCGATCTTGCGCCCGCGCAATCGGGTCATCTCTTCGGGCGGCAGCGTCAGCAGGTTCTGGCCGTTCAGCCAGACCTCCCCCTCGTCCACGCGCGCCGAAGGCGGCAAGAACCCCATGGCCGTGAGCGAACTCAACGTCTTGCCCGAGCCGCTTTCGCCCACAAGCCCCACGAAAGCCCCGCGGTCCACGCTGAAGGACACCCGGTCCAGCACACGCACGCGCTGATTGTAGCGCGGGAAACTCACGCTCAGCGAACGAATTGCAAGGAGAGGCTCGTCGTGCGCGGTCATTGCACCGCCTCCGTGGGAGACGTTACGTCCCGAAGGCTATCCCCAACCAGGTTGAACCCGAACGCCGTAAGCACGATGACCGCGCCCGGAAAGAACGACGTCCACCACTGCCCGCCTATGATGTCTCGGGATCCCTCGCTCACGAGGACACCCCACTCCGGCGTCGGCGGGCGGATGCCCAGCCCCAGGAACGCCAACCCCGATGCGTCCAGGATGGCCCACCCCAGGCACAGCGTGGCCTGAACCAGCGCGGGCGTCAGGCAGTTGGGTAGCAGGTGCAGGTAGATGATGCGCCAGTTGGAGTTACCCACGCAGCGGGCCGCCTCGGCGTAATCCCGCTCCTTCGCGCTGAGCACCTCGCCGCGGGTCAGCCGCACGAAGTACGGGATGTACGCGATGGCGATGGCGATGATCACGTTTGGGATGCTGTTGCCCAGGATGGCCGTGATGGCCAGCGCCAGGATGAACGACGGGAACGCCAGGATCACGTCCGTGATGCGCATCACCACATCGTCCACCCGCCCCCCGTAGTAGCCGCTGAACATGCCCACGAAGACGCCGATACCGAGCGCGATGGCCACCACCGAAAAGGCGATGAACAGATCCAGGCGGGCGCCATTCACCACCCGCGACAGGATATCCCTCCCGAAAGCGTCGGTGCCCATCAGGTGCAGGGCCGAAGGCGGCAACAGGCGATTCTCCGGGTCCGTCTTCAGCGGCTTGTACGGGACCAGCGACGGCCCGAAGATGGTTACGAAGAGGACGATGGCAAGGAGCACCAGCCCTGCAATCATGGAAGGATGCGACCGCAGGACATACCAGGCGCGCCAGGCTCTGCCCTCACGCGCTGCTTGTTCTCTGTGTCGGGGTACTGCGAGCGGTTCGCTTACCAATGCTGTTCACTCCTGAGAATCAAGGCTAGCCCAGGCGAATCCTGGGGTCCACCACGCTGTAGAGCAGGTCAATGGCCAGGTTGAGGAGCACGTACATGGCCGCGATGAGGAGCACAAACCCCTGGATCGCCTCAAAGTCCTTGTTGAGCAGGGCCATCCACGCATAGGAGCCGATGCCCGGCCAGGCGAAAATCATCTCTACCAGCACATTGCCTGCCATCAGGTAGCCGAACACGATGCCAATGGTGGTCAAGATCGGAATCATCGCGTTGCGCAGCGCGTCGCGCCACAGGATTTCGCGCATCGGCACGCCGATGGTCTTGGCGGTGCGGATGTAGTCGGCGTTGAGTTGGTCCAGCATCCCCGCGCGCACAATCTTGGTGATGGGGGCGCTCACCACGAAGGCCAACGTGAACGCCGGCAATGCCAGGTGGTGCAGCGTGTCCTTCAGTGCCGTCGCGTTGCCCGTCAGCAGACTGTCCACGATGAACATGCCCGTGATTCGCGCGGGCGGCTCTATCCCGACGGTGAGCCTCCCGAGGGGAGACGCGGCCCACCCCAGCCGATAGTAGAACACGAAGATAAAGACGAGCGCAAGCCAAAACAGCGCCGTGGAAGCCCCGAAGATGGTGAAGATGCGCACCACCTGGTCAAACCACGAGTTGTGGAACAACGCCGCGAGGATGCCCAGGACGACGCCGACGATAATGGCAATCAGCGTGGCCGCCAGAGCCAGTTCCAGCGTCGCGGGCAGGCGCTGCCACAGGTCTTGCTGGACCGGCTGGCCGGTGCGCCAACTCTTGCCCAAGTCGCCGCGCGCCAGTTTCGCCACATAGTTCACAAACTGGACGGGCAGGGGCTTGTCCAGCCCCATCTCCTTCTCCATTTGCGCCAGCAGTTCCGGCTTGGCGTATGGGCCAACGCGTACCGCCGCGGGGTTCCCCGGCAAGATGCGGGTGATGATGAACACCACCACCACGACGCCGCACAGCGTTACAAAAGCCAGCGCAAGCCTGCGCAGTACATACCGTCTCAGCGATCCCAAAGTCTTCTCCACCCCAGCGTGATCTTGGCGTCGGCCTCCGAAGCGCAGGCCCCGGAGGCCGACGCCCTCGCAGAATCCCCAGAACGATGCGCCGCGCTACTTCTTGCCCATGTAGGCGAACCGCAGGCACAGGTCATCCAGTTTGGCGAAGCCGTAGAAGTTCTTGCTCATCGCCACGATCCAGTCGGGCTGATGCAAGTACGCCCACGGGGCCTCGCTCACGATGATCTGCTGCGCCTCATCCATCAACTTCTGGCGAGCGGCCGGATCCACCGTCCAGGTAGCCTGTTGAATCAGTTCATCCACGCGCGGGTTGCAGTAGTCGGCGAAGTTCGTGAACGCCCCGCACTTCAGCAGGAACGTCAACTGGTAGGCGGGGTCGTTGCCCCACGAATACCAGTCGTGGATGAAGAACGGCAACTGATGCTTGTACAGTTTGTCAAAGAAGTCGGCGTCGGTCAGGCGGTTGACCGTAACCTCAACGCCGGCCTCGGCCAGGGACGCCTGAATCCACACGGCGGCATCCACGTCCCAGGGGATGGACTGGCGGACCGACAGTTCCAACTTCAGGTTGGAGACGCCCGCTTCCTTCAGCAACTGCGCCGTCTTCTTGGTGTCGGTCTCGTAGTTCCAGAACGATGGGTTGTGCGTCGGCATCCCCTTGGGGATGGGCGAGTAGGCCCGCTGGCCATAGCCGTACAGCACCTTGTCCAGGATGGTCTGGTACGGGATGCCGTAGGAAATGGCCTGCCGCACCTTGACGTTGTCAAACGGCGGGATCTTGTTGTTCATCCCCAGGTAGAACAGGCGGGTGTAGTGGATGGCCTTGACCTTCACGTTGGGGTCGGCCTTGAGCGCGTCAATGTCCTTGAACGGCAGGCCCAGGGCCAGGTCAATGTCGCCCTTCTTCAGCAGCAACTCGCGGTCTTCGGGCGAGGGCACCACCTTGGCGATGACCTTGGAGTTCTGGAAGAAGCCGGGGCCTTGCCAGTAGTTGGGGTTCGGCTCAAAGACGTACTCCACGCCCGGCTCCCACTTGGTCAGGATGTACGGCCCGCTGGGGTTCGCGTTCTTGCGGTACCAGTCAAAGGCCCAGGGGTCATCAGCCGTGGCGTGGGCTTTCGTCGTGGCCGGGTCCATCGCGCCGAACACCTGGAAGGCCAACTGCGGGATCAGCAGGGCGCCCTGCTGCTGCAGGTTGATCTTCAGGGTGTACTTGTCCACGACGACCACATCTTCCGCCTTGGAGAAGCCCATGAACTGGGTCAGCAGCGGGATGTAACTGCGCGGAGCGGTCAGGGCGCGGTCAAAGGTGTGCTTGAAGGATTCCGCGGTGATCTCGGTCCCGTCGGCGAACTTGGCGCCCTGACGAATCTTCAGCGTGATGGACTTGCCGTCGGGGGCCACGGCGAAGGACTCGGCCAGGCCGGGCACGTACTCCAGTTGCCCCTCCAGCACCGTCCCGTCGGCATCGGGCACCAGTTTCTGCTGGAGCATCGGCTCGTACAGGTTGGCCGTCGCGTAGTACCCCGCGTCGCTCCGGAACTCCATCAGTTCAATGTGGTCAATGTCGCTGTCCAGCGCCAGGACGATCACCGGCTTGGTCGGGACGGGCGTCGGCGTGGGCGGCGGCGGGGTGGTTGGCTCCGGTGTGGGGGTGGGCTTGGCCTGATACGGCGGCGGCGCGGTGGGCGTAGCCTTCTTGGCGCAGGCCGCCAGGCCCGCTACTGCCAGGCCGAGCACCAAAACGAGCACCAGAATCTTGAACCAACGATCGGTACGCATGGACACTCCTCCTCGTTCCTGAACTTACAGATTTGGGTAACCACGCTGTTGAAAACCCGCCAGCATCTGTTGTTGTCTCACCTCCCTTCGTCTCCAGTCGTGGCACAGTGAAGCGCTTATCCTCCGAATGCCTTCACCATAAACGTTACGGTATCGCCCTCCTGCAAGGGCGCATCCCAGCCCTCCGCCAGCCGCTGCACCGGCACGCCGTTCACCAGCGCCAGCACCATGTCCCGTTGCAGGCTCGCCAGGGGCGCGCGCGGGTCTGCCCGACGCTGCAACTCGGCCCAGAGCCGCCCCACCGTCAGCCCGCCGCTGTACGCCACGAGTTCTTCCTCCATGCGGCCGCTCTGGGGGTGGCTCAGCCCGAACAGCCGCAACCGTATGCCCATGCGCTCCCTGGCCATCTCGCATCCCTCGCCGCGTCAGGGAATCTGCGGAATGCCCACGCACACCGAATCCAGCCCCAGGAACTTCAGCGTGCTCTGCCGAGGGATGCTGGTCTCCAGGTCCCAGCCGTGCGCCGTGTAGTACTGGTCCAGCAGGTTCTCCAGCATGGCCTCGTCGGTAATCATCCCCTTGTTCGGGCCGGCTGGCACTGGCTCGTTCATCATGCGCCAGGGCAGGCGGTCGTCCTTACGGCGCGCCCCCTCGCGCACGTTGAAGCACTTCTCAATGGTAACCATGCGGCGGGCCGCCAGCATCAATTCATCCTCCGACATGGGAACGCCCACGGCCAGGCTGAACATCTGCGCCATGTTCTCCGGATTCACGGCGAAGGCCGCGGTGGACGTGAAGACGCAGAACCCGAGCGCCTCGCTGGCCCCGTAACACTGCTCGTGCCACAGGACAATCTCGGCGCGCTTCTCGGTCAGGCGGGGGTCGGCGTACTTCTCGTCGCCGGTAACCTTGCGGATGACGTCGCGCGATTCCTGGGTGAACCCAAACTCCGCGTAGGTCTCCGTCATCAGGTGATCGGGGCCGCGCGGGTTGACGGCGAAGGCCAGGGCGTAACTCTTGGCGGCGCGGGTATCCACCGCCGACTGCTCCAGCCCCTTCGCCTGGATGGCCCACTTCCACGAATCCCCGCCGATCTCCTCGGCGGCCGCGCGCGTCCCCTCGGCCAGCAGGTCGCCCAGAAGCCCTTCGCGGCGGGCGATGCGCTGAATCAGGGCCAGTTGCGCCTCCGCATTCCCAAAACGCAGGTCCAGCCCGTCGGCCTGCTCCGGCGAAATCAGGCCCTTCTCGTAGGTCTCCATGGCCCAGGAGATGACGTGGCCTGTGGATATGGTATCCATTCCCAGGTCGTTGCACAGTTGGTTGGCCTTGAGCACGGCCTCAATGTCGGTGATGCCGCACTCGGCGCCCAGGCTCATCACCGTCTCCAGTTCGGGGCCGGAATCCAGCACGTCGCCCCATTTCGGCGAGCGGCTCCTCACGAAACGATGGCAGGCGGTGGAACACGCGAAGCACGATTCGCGGCCGATGAGGTACCCCTCGCTCAACAGGTACTGGCCGCTGAGCCGCTCTCCGTGCTCAATGGTAACGCGGCTGAAGTTGTACGCCGCCAGCATGCCCATCTCGTTGAGGCCGGGGATGGACCCCGCGGTGCCCCAGTTGTACAGGCTCTCGGAACCGGCGTCCGCTGCCAGCGCCCCGCGCACCTTCCGCGCCAGGGCGAAGAACTCCTTGCCCCTGGCGGGGCGCAGGCCGCCCGTGCCCCTGGCGGCGATGGCCTTCAGGTTCTTGCTGCCAAACACGGCGCCGATGCCGCCGCGGGAAGCCGAGTTGTAGCGCGAGACCACGAAGCAGGCGAACTTCACCTTGTTCTCGGCGGCGGGGCCGATGATGCCGGTCTGAATCGTGGGGTCGCCGATTTCCTCCTTGATAAGGTCATCCACCTCGCGGGTCCCCTTGCCCCACAGATGCTCCGCCGAGCGCAGTTCCACCTTCCCGTCGTCAATCCACAGGTACACCGGCCTGGACGCCACGCCGTGGATCATCACGTAGTCGTAGCCGGCATACTTGATGGCAGCGCCCAGATGGCCGCCCACGCTGACCTTCAGGTAAAGGCCGGTGGCCGGGCTTTTCGTCGTGATGGACGAGCGGCCCGACGAAGGGGCGCTGGTGCCCGTCAGGGTGCCGGTGCTGAAGATGATGACGTTCTCAGGCCCCAGCGGGTCGGCTCCGGCAGGCACCTGCTCGTACAGCCATTTCGCCGCCAGGCCGCGCCCGCCCAGGTACTTCTGTAGGTCTTCCAGCGGAACGTCCTCTACCCACGTGGTGCGCTTGGACAAATCCACATGCAGAAGCCGCTGTTTGGCGATGTCGCGAAGCATGTTCCCCCTCCTATCGGCCACGGTACTGCGCCGCAACTGTGTGCGCGTGCGCCAGGCGCTTCACCTGCGCGGTCGGCATGGCCTCGCCGAAAGACAGCGCCCCGTAGATGCAGTGATCCACGCACACGGGGCTGCCATCGCACAAGTCGCACATGATTGCCACGCCGCGCTCCTCGTTCATGTCGGCGGCCCCAAACGGGCACGCGCGCACGCAATCCCCGCACCCGATGCATTCTTCCTCGTCAATGCGCACCACGGGCACCGACGCATCCCTGCGCACGGCTCCCGTGGGACATGCGGCGATGCACGGCGCGTCGGCGCAGTTGACGCACACCACCGGCACGTTCATGCCCACATCGTGCAATTGCATCACGCGAATGCGCGAGAGGCTTGGGGCGAAAACGCCCTCCTTCGTAAACGAACAGGCCAGTTCGCACGCCTTGCAGGCGGTGCATTTGGCCGCGTTGATGTGGATGTTCACGATATGCGCCTCGTCCATAGTTGCCTACTCCTTTCCCTGCGCGTGATCGGCCGGCCTCTCCAGCCGCTCCAGAAAGATGCTATACCCGCCGTCTGCGGCCAGTTCGGGGTACAGGGCCTCCCCGCCGGCGCGCACCAGCAGGGCCATCTGCGCCACCCGCCTGCCCAGGCTCCGAGCCGCGCGCACGGTTACCAGCGCGTCCTCATCGCCTTGCTCCACGAGTTTGCGCAGCGAGTGCTTGCCGTCGCCGCAGCGCGTCCACCCCGCCGCCGAGATGTACGACTCCCAGGGGTCGCCCGTAACCGGAATCCCGCCCATGACCAGGGCGTGATGGATGAGTTGCGTGGCCGCCTGCTCCTGGCCCGCAAAGATGTGCGCGCCCTGGACGATGATCCCGATGACCCGCAGGCTTTTCGCCACCACCCCGCCGTAGTAACTCCACAAACTGTTGCCCAGTCGGTCTATGAAACACTTGAGTTGCCCCGGAATGCCCAGATGGTACACTGGTATGGAATAGATCACCGCGTCGGCCGCGGCCCATTTGTCCCGCAGGGCGGCGAAGTCGTCCTGGATGGAGCATTCGCCGTTGCGCTTGCCGCACGTGTAGCACGACACGCACGGGCCGATCTTCAAGCCGGCCAGGCTGACGACCTCTACCTGCATTCGGTCGCCCGCCGCCTTCTGCGCCTCCTCCACCGCCAGGTCCAGCAGGTAGCGGCTGTTACCCGTGCGGCGCGGACTTCCGCAGATGCCCAACAGCGACAGCGGCTTCATCCCTGGACTCCAGAACGGGCGCTGCGCACGGCATCGGCCAGGCGGCGTGCCGCCTCGGTCATTTTGGCAAACTCGCCTGCCGCCACCCACTTCTTGTTCACCAGGCTCCCCCCCACGGCCACGGCCACCGCGCCAGCCTTGATGTAGTCGCCTGCGTTCTCCACCTCCACGCCTCCGGTGGGCACAAGCGGGGCCTGCGGCAAGGGCGCTCGCACCGCCTTGATGTACTCCGGCCCGCCCAGCGACGCCGGGAAGACCTTGATGAGGTCGGCCCCGGTCTCCATCGCCGCCACGATCTCGGTCGGCGTCAACACGCCGGGCACCGCCACGACGCCATAGCGATGACACAGTTCCACCGTCCGAGGATTGAAGTTGGGCGAGACGACAAACCGGGCCCCCGCCAGCACGGCCGCCCGCGCCGACTCCGGATCCAGCACGGTGCCCGCGCCAAGGATGACCCTGTCGCCGAACTTGGCCGTCGCGGATTCCAGAATGTCCAACGCGCCGGGTGTCGTCATGGTGAACTCAATGATGTCCACTCCACCCTCAAGGATGGCATCCGCGACCTTTTGCAGCGATTCGGCGCTGTCCAGGCGCACGATGGCGATGACCCCCGTGCGCAGGATTCGGGCGATGATATCCTGCTTGAACATGCGAAAACCTCCATGCCCCCTAGCGGACGATGCGCAGCCCCGCGCCTTTCAGAAGGGCCTCCACCTCGGCCAGGGTGGCCCAGTTGAAATCTCCCCACGACGTTTGCTTCAGCACCGAGAAGGCATTGCCGTACAGCACGCCCGCCGCCACGCCCTGCGTCAGATACCCGTACAGGAAACCGGCGGTGTAGGCGTCGCCGCCGCCCACCCGGTCCACCACCTCCACGTCGTACACGCGGTCGTCGTACACGTTGCCCTCGCGGTCCACCGCGATGGCCGTCCAGGTGTTGCGCCACACCGAGGGCGTTTCCCGCAGGGTGATGGTAACCACCTTGAACCCGAAGCGGTCAATCAGTTTGCGCGCCACATCTATATAGGAATCGGCCTTGACGCCGAAGACTTTCTCGGTGTCTTCCTCGGTCGTGGAAAGGATGTCCACCATCTGCATGAGCGGCTCTTGCACCTGCCGCGCCTTCTGCGTGCTCCACAGTTTGGCGCGGTAGTTGAGGTCGTAACTCACCAGACAGCCATGCCGCTTTGCCGCTTCCATGGCCTCGGCCACCACCGCGGCCGCCGAATCGCTCAGGGCGGGCGTGATGCCGGTGGTGTGGAACAGGCGGGCGCCGCGCAGCACTTCGTCCCACTTCACCTCGCCGGGCCGAATGCGACTTATGGCCGAGCCTTCGCGGTCGTACAGCACCGAACTGGCCCTGGGCGCGGCCCCGTACTCCACGAAGTACAGCCCCATGCGGTCCTCGGAAGTCCAGACGATGTGCGATGTGTCCACGCCGAACTCGTTGGCCTTGTTGCGGGCCATGCGCCCCAGGGGGTTGTCGGGCAGGCGGCTGACCCAGGCGCTCTTCAATCCGAGCCGCGCTACGCCCGTGGCGACGTTCAGTTCCGCGCCGCCCACCGTTACGGCCAGCGAAGTAACTTGCTCCAGGCGCTGGAACCCCGGCGCCGCCAAACGAATCATGGTCTCACCAAAGGTAACGACATCCATGACAACGATGCCTCCACTGAAGAATGGTTGCTCACACTACCTTGTAGGGCACGCCCTGCCTGCCGGGCATCGCCTCGCCCGACGGCAAGGCTCCCAGTTGCCGGCTGGCCCGCTTGCCCACCGACAGGACACGCTCCACCAGCCCATCCTCGCGAATGGCGCGGGTTATCCGCTCCACCGGCCCCGAGACGCTGATGGCGGCCGCCACCGCGCCCACATGGTTCCACAGCGGGATGGCGACGCACATCACGTCTTCCTCGTGCTCGGCGTTGTCCAGCGCATACCCGCGCTCCCGCACGCGCTCCAATTCCTCCATCAGCGCGTCCACCGTCGTGATGGTGTTGGCAGTGAAGCGCCTCATGCCATTCTTGGAGAAGAACCCGCGGACGACACCCGGATCCTGATAGGCCAGGAGGGCCTTGCCAACGGCCGTGCAGTAGGCCGGCGACCTCCCGCCGACACGCGAACTCATCAGGCCGATGGGCTGAAGCCCCTCCAGTTTCTCCAGATAGATGACCTCCATCATGCGAGGATCCAATACCGTCAGGTGGACGGTCTCCCGGCTGGCGTCGCGCAATTCCACCAGGAACGGATACACGCGCTCGCGGACGTTGAGGTGCGCCAGAAACGTGCTGGTGGGCTTCAGGATGCTGACGCCGACCCGATACCGCCCCGTGGTCTCGTCCTGCTCCACGTAGCCCCGACTCTCCAGCGTCGCCAGGAGCCGGAACGTGGTGCTTGGGTTCAGCCCGATGCGGTCGCTCACCTCCATCAGCGACAACGCGGGCTCGTCCGTAGAGAAGGCTTCCAGGACATCCAGCGCGCGGAGCACCGCCCGGATATGGTACCGTTCGTTCTCCGCAGATTTGCTCTGCATGCGAGTCATCCCTCCGCGATGGGATAGCGACCGTGCTTCTGCGCGGCCTCAAACATGGCAAACAGGTTCTCCAGCGGCACGTTGGGCTGAATGTTGTGGACGGAGTTGAGGATGTAGCCCCCGCCAGGCGCGAACACGCGAATTTTGCGCTTGACTTCCTCCTCCACGTCCTGCGGCGTGCCGAAGGGCAACACGCGAATCGCATCTATCCCGCCCCAGAACGTCAGGCGGTCGCCGTAATCCCGCTTGAGCCGTTCGGGCTCCATCTTGGCGGCGTCGGTCTGCACCGGATTCAGCGCGTTCACGCCCATGTCAATCAGATCGTCCAACAGGTCGTACACCGACCCGCAGGTGTGCCACATGACGGGCGCCCGCGTCCGCGACTTGATGGCCTCCATCAGCCGCGCATGTCGGGGCTTGATGAGTTTGCGGTACAGTTCCGGCCGGATGCAGGTCCTGTCCTGATGCCCCATGTCGTCGGACACCGAGACCACATCCACCAAATCGCCCACCTCGTCCAGAACATCCTCCACCACGCCCAGCAGCGACTCGGTGATGGCGTCAAAGATCGCCTCCATCAGCCGAGGTTGCGCGATCAGGTCCACGAACCAATCCTCAAACCCGCGCACGAATTGGCTGCACTGTAGCACCCAGATGGACAGGTTGAGCACCAACGCCCGATCCGTGGACTCGCGCTGTTTGCGGACGCGCTCGCGAAGTCCACGGGTGTAGCCCGGGTCGTGCGGGTCGGGCCATGGATGGTTTAGCACGTCGTGGATCGTGATCTCGCCGCCCAACGGGGGCTTGAGCATGTCAAAGTAGTGGGATGTCGGCGGCTTGTGCCAGGTGATTCCCCACGAGTCGCGGTAAACGTTTTCGCCCAGTTCCACGAACTGATTGCGTTCCAACTCGGGCGGGCCGTAGAAAACGCCAACCGTGTCCACGTGGAAGATGTCCAGAATGCGCTCGTCCACCATGCACACCTGCTGGGACCGCTCCATGACGACCGTGGGGCTATCAATGCCCAGATACCGCTTGAGTTCCTCGTACTTCGGGATCGTGATGGTGGTGATCCACGTGCTGCCAAAATCCACCGGCACGCGGTCGGGTTCGCGGTGCGCCAGCGCCGTGAGGACACGTTCCCGGCTGTTCATCCCGCCAACTCCTCCAACGGGCGATAGGTCAGGTCGGGGCGGCCGTACCGTTCGGGGCTGAAGGCCTGCGCCCCAACGTCCGTGCGCACGGCTTCGCGCAGGCGCTCGTGGCAAGGCGCACCCACCAGCGCCACCTCCGTCCCCGCCTTCAGTTCCACGCTCATCAGCCCGCGGCCCGTGGTGGGGTCAAGGAGCAGCACCAGGTCGGGGAACATGGCCCGCACCTTGCCTTCAATCTCCAGGAGCATGGTCTCGTTCTTGATCACGAGCCGCGCCGTCTGGCCTCGGTGCGCCCCCTCGCCCTGAATGGTGGCCGTCGTGAAATAGAAGCCCAGTTTCTCCTCTTCGTCCAGCCTGAGAATCCGACCGGTGAAGAGGCGTGTGCCTTTCATCTCGGCGGCGATCACCGCGATGGGGTCGCCGCCGAGCCGCCGCGCGGCTTGCACGGCACGGCCCAGGCGCAGGGCCTTGCTGATGGTTCCGGGGACTACCGCCTGCTTGGCCTGTCGCCCGGTCATCGGGTAGTGGTTGTTGGCGCCCAGCCCGCCGCCATTGCTCACAACCCACCGGCCCAGTTGATCGGGGTAGGTGGGGCTGACCGCGCTCTGGACAATCACCACGTTGCCGTAGTAGTCTATGAGCGGCATCGGCGTGAGCGAGACGCCATGGCCGATGAAACTGGTCATCTGGGTCTCTGGCGCGGACCGGCCCAGGGCGTCGCCGTCAATGATGGGGATGCCCAACCGCGCCCCCAACGACAGCACCACCGGCGTGTTCAGCCCGCCCACCTCAAACGGGACCATGTGGTCTATCTTGCGGCCCAGGATGCCCTCCATCACGCGGGTTACGGCTTCCAGTTCAAACCGCTCCTCCCAGTGGGCCATGATGGCGTCGGTGCCAAACTCCTCCAGTTTCTTCACCGAGCCCATGATGCCGCCCGAGACCACGGTTGCGTCGTCGGCGATTTCTTCCAGGGGGATAATCTGGGGGTGCCGATTGTGGGCGAAGTCATTCTGCATGATGGCCTTGCCCCATTCGGGGGAGCCTCCGCCGCCCGTGCCCAGGATGGCCAACCCTTCCAAGAGAGGGTCCACGTCCGCGGGTGTAAATGAATAGACCGGCATAAGCAACCTCCGCTGCAAAACGGCCTGGACGAGATGTAACGAAAGCGTCGCCGCCAGGGAAAGGCACTCACGCGGCGCGCGGGGCTTTTTTGTTCTGTGAAAACGATTTTTACTGACCGATAATAGTATACACGGAATTTCGTGCGTTGTCAAGACTTTACCCTGCCGGTAATGCACCGGTGTGCTAACATGGCCGCGAAACGCTTGACGTCTGGGGCAGAGTGTGGTACAATGGATACCGAGTTACAACGTTGGAATTTGGGCGATTGGGTTCTCCGGATGTAAAAACTTACGAAAGGAGATGAAAGTATGTCCTCACTTGAAGACTATCGCCAACTGTACGATTTGAGCGGGAAGGTGGCGCTGGTGGCGGGGGGCGCGGGCGGCATCGGCGCGGCCATCTGCGAGGCGCTGGCGGCCTTCGGGGCGACGGTGGTGGTGTGCGGGCGCACGGGGGCCAAAGC
>Ga0067045_1002679_pt1 | contig 55476 bp, 56 predicted proteins | sample TerdegcTABiofilm_FD_59184 | JGI IMG/M metagenome (GOLD analysis project Ga0067045, IMG submission 59184) | Combined Assembly of (Gp0054472, Gp0054536) Wastewater bioreactor microbial communities from Singapore -Terephthalate degrading...
GGTGAAGGCTGGCGCGGACATCCATGTCCGCGCCCCCAATTTCGCTTCCTCGCTTCGCCGGGTGCTGTTACCGGTGCTGCGCAAGTCGTTCACCCGGGATAACCACCCTTACTGGGTGAATTTTAGTTTCAGGTCAGACATTAAGGTAAGAGGTAAAAAATCTTGAGTAAGCTAGTTATTACATTTGTCTGTGATAACAGACATGATGTGGAAACCGTAACTTTGGATCTTGCACGGCGGGGAGAGGTTTCTGAAGAAGAAATTTGGCGAATGCTAACAAAGGACTGCCGCTGTATCAAATGCGGCAGTAACAGGTTTATTTACAGGACCAGGTATAAAGATTAATTAATAGACTAAATAGTATTGACTTTCCAATAATTAGGCACTAAAATTATTTTATTCTTTATAAGAAAGGAGGAGTGAATAATGACAAGGGAACTCATAAATGAAATCCTGAGAGACGTCGGATTAGAACCAATCTGTGATGACGAATACAGGAAGGAGGATTAGGGCATGGATATAATATCCATGAACAAATAAGAGGGAGGTAGGAAAGAAAGTTGTCCGCCTCCCTCTTATTTATTCTGAGGCTAATTTGGCAGCGAAAAAAAGACATGCTAAAATAAAGCATAAATATGTATGGTGAGGAAAAATAAAAAGGAGTGCAGGGTTTATGAGCAAATTATGGGGTGGCCGTTTTCAAAAAGAAACTGATTCTCTGGTGGAAGACTTCCACTCTTCCATTTCTTTTGACAAGCGGCTGTATAAATATGACATCAAAGGGAGCATAGCCCACGCCCGGATGCTGGGTAAAGCTGGAATTATTACTAACGAGGAATCTCAGAATATCGTGCGCGGCCTGGAAGAAGTGCTGGCTGATATCGAAGCAGGGAAGGTAGAATTCTCAGTTGAGGCTGAGGACATCCACATGAATGTAGAGCAGCTGCTCACCGCTAAAGTAGGAGAGGTGGGGAAGAAGCTACATACAGCACGCAGCCGTAACGACCAGGTGGCTCTTGACATACGCATGTACATAAAAGATGAGATAGATCAGATAATTACAATGCTCCGCCAGCTTCAGACCTCTTTGTTGAACCTGGCAGAAAAACACCTCGATACCGTCATGCCCGGCTACACTCACCTACAGCGAGCGCAGCCGGTAACATTGGCCCACCATTTGCTGGCCTACTGCCAGATGTTCATGCGGGATGAGGACCGGTTGGCCGACTGCCGCCGGCGGGCCGATGTGATGCCTCTGGGAGCAGGTGCCCTGGCAGGGACAACTTTTCCTCTGGACCGGGGTTATGTGGCGGAACAGCTTGGGTTTGCCGATATCACCGCGAACAGCCTGGACGCAGTGAGCGACCGTGATTTTGCGGTAGAATTTACGGCGGCTGCTTCTTTAATTATGGTGCACCTGAGCCGGTTCTGCGAGGAAATTATCCTATGGTCTTCGGCAGAGTTTGCCTTTATTGAACTAGATGATGCATACAGCACTGGAAGCAGCATGATGCCCCAGAAAAAAAATCCCGATGTGGCCGAACTGATCAGGGGCAAGTCCGGCCGGGTTTTCGGGGACCTCCAGGCATTATTAACCATGCTCAAAGGGCTTCCCCTGGCCTATAACAAGGATATGCAGGAAGACAAAGAAGCACTTTTTGACGCAGTGGACACCGTAAAAAAATGCCTGCTTGTTTTTAAACCAATGCTGGAAACTATGCAAGTAAAGAAGGATAACATGGCAGCAGCAGCCCGGAACGGNTTTACCAATGCCACTGATCTGGCAGACTATCTGGTTCGTAAGGGGGTGCCTTTCCGTGAGGCTCACGCGGTAGCAGGAAGGGTGGTTTATTACTGTCTTGAACATGGCCGGACCCTGGAGCAGATAAGCCTCAAGGAGTATAAAAATTTTAACCAACTGGTGGAAGAAGATGTATATGAGGCTATCAGCATCTCCCGCTGTGTGGAGTCAAGACGGCTACCCGGCGGTCCTGCCCCGGATGAGGTGTTGGAAGCAATTACCAGAGCCAGGCAGCGTTTGGCGATGACTTGAAGCAAGCCGGTTAACTAAGAGAGACCATTTTGGGGTCTAAAGTTATTGTTAAAAAAAGCCTGCCTTTTCGTAATAAGCATCCAGGGCTGGAACATGAATTACTTCCAGTTCCGGATAACGTAAAGCTGTGAGTTTTCCTCCCATAGCGCAGCCCTGGTCAATATCAATAGTGTTATTAACAAATACAGCTTCAGGAACGGGGGTGTGACCATAAACAATCAGTGCCTTGCCTCTGTATGTTTGAGCCCAGTCCCGCCGCACCGGGAGACCTTCTCCAGTTACCCTGCCGGTCGCATCCCCGAAGAGGCAAAAATTTCTTACCCGCTCAGTTACTTTTCCTATCATGTCCTCTTTTTATCCCACCGTGGGCAACCACCAGTTTGCCTCCGTCAAGGATGAGATAAGGTGGTGCTTCATGGTAAAGTTTTAGAAATTCCTCTTTAAAAAACTCCCTTTCATCTTCCGGCAGCGCTTCAATTTCAGCTACAGTCTTCTCCAGGCCGTGAGTTATCTTAATACTTCTCCCCTCGAGATATCGCGAAAGCTTGCGGCAGTGGTTTCCCGGAACGTAAAGGGCGTTCCCTGAATCCACCATTGCTTTCACCAGCCGGAAACTGTCCAGGTTGCGGGGTCCCCGGTCAGTAAGATCTCCGAGAAAGACAGCTTTTCTTCCTGCCGGGTGAGCATAATAATTAAAGCGGTTGCGGTAGCCAAGTTTTTCTAATAGCATGACCAGCTCCTGATAACAGCCATGGATATCTCCGATAATATCAAAAGGACCGGGCAAGGTTACCTCGTGATTCCGAATTTCAATTTCAAATGAAGAATTATCCAGATCCTCTTCAGAAATGATATAAACATCATCAAAACCCTCTATATGAGCAACTTGCAAAGTCTGCTGCAACATTTTTTGCATTCTTGCCACCACCGACCGGATTACCCGGCGTTCACGTCCTGCGTTACGTGCCAGGCAAGTTTCCTCTGGAATATTGAAGATCAGCAGAGTAACATTAAAGCCGTATTTTCTTCCAATACGGAGCAACTCGCCGCGTGCCCGCCGGGTTACGGCAGTGGAGTCGGCCACCGTAAAGCGGCCGATGGACAGTCGGCGCTCAATGGTAAAGCGAAAAAGCTTAAAAGCTTCTCTGGAAGCAGCCATGTTGGTTTCAGAATCGCTGACCAGAAAGCGGCATTGGTCTGAAGATACAATCATTGTATTTTTAAAATAACGGGAGGCAAAGGTGGATTTACCACAACCCGGTACGCCGCACAAAACTAGGAGAGTGGTCCTTGGCAATGAAATACCGGCCATTTTGACTACCTCCGCTTTTTGATATGTCTTTTAAGATGTATTTTACAGACCGTCAACAAATCTATTATTTTAAAATCCATGGGTGTTGAAACCATCTGCTCCTTTACGAAGCGTAGCCAGTGAACCAGGCGATGCCGAGGATTCGAAATTGATTGTTATCTTAAGTGTAGCCTGATATGCCGCTGTTTATCCTGCTTTACTGTAGAGTAATACTTTTGGATTTTTTAACTGGTATGCATGGCTATTGTTAACCAATATAAATTTTTATGTTGACATTAATGACAAATTCGTAATATAATTATGTTAACCTAGTTAATAAATTGGATTAACATTTGTCGAGCTGCCACCGGAATTATTTGGCTGAATTAAAAAATTTGATGAATAATGAGGTGATTTTTTTGGCCAAAGGGCTGTTCATAACCGGGACTGATACTGGTGTGGGTAAGACAGTAATTACCGCAGGTCTGGCCGGAGTGCTCAGGAAAAACGGAGTTAAGGCGGCTGCTTTTAAACCTGTGCAGACTGGCGGGATTGAAAGTGAAGAAGGATTGCTTTCTGAAGATGCTCTTTTCTACCGGGCAGTGGCCGGACTGCCGTATTCCAGCAGGGAAATGAATCCCTGCTGCTTCAGGCTGCCTCTCTCACCCAACGTAGCTGCAAGAGTCTCCGGGCGGACGATTGACCCGGTAACTTTGGAAAAAGCATACCTCCGTCTTGCTGCTGAAAATGATTTTATATTGGTGGAAGGAGCAGGCGGCCTTTGCGTTCCCCTGGTTGATTATCACTTTAATATGGCAGATTTGGCACGGCTGCTTGGTACCCCTTTGCTGGTGGTGGCAAGACCGGGGCTGGGTACTATCAACCACACTGTTCTGACAATTAAGTACGCTCAGTGGTCAGGGATAGATATTAAGGGAATTATTATCAACGGCTACCGTGAAGATCAGGCGACTATGGCCGAGCAAACCAATCCTGAAGTTATCGAAGGAATAACTGGTATTCCAGTTCTCGGCATCGTGCCTTACCTGCCGGAAGTATGTGTCGAATCGGGGCGAGCCGGCAGCCTGGTGGACATACTCGAGAAAAAAGTAGACTGGCGCAGGTTGATGATATAAATGGGAGGAAAAACCATGATAAATTATACCAACGAACTTTTAGAGCAGTGGGACCGTGAATATATCTGGCACCCCTTTACACAAATGCAGGAATACGTGAAGGACAAGCCTCTCATTATTGAAAAAGGGGAAGGGAGTTACCTTATTGATATTGAGGGAAACCGCTACCTGGACGGTGTATCATCTCTCTGGGTGACGGTACATGGGCATAATAAAAAAGAGATAAACGATGCTATTAAGGAGCAGGTGGATAAAATAGCCCACTCCACTCTTCTGGGCCTAGCCAATGTTCCCTCAATATTGCTGGCGAAGAAGCTGGTGGAGATAACCCCACCTGGTTTAAATAAGGTGTTTTATTCAGATAGCGGGTCTGCCGCTGTGGAAATTGCCCTAAAGATGTCCTTTCAATACTGGAAGCAAAAAGCTGGTGGTTCTTTTGCGGGGAAAACCAAGTACATCGCTTTGGGAGAGGCCTACCATGGCGATACCATCGGGTCGGTTAGCGTCGGGGGAATGGAGCTTTTTCACAGTATATTTCGCCCGCTTCTTTTCGACTGCATTCACGTACCTCCTCCCTATTGCTACCGCTGCCCGTATGGCCTAGACCGGATTTATTGCAACATGGCCTGTTTGCAGGCAGTAGAAACAGTGATGGCCCAAAATCATGATGAAATCGCTGCCATGATTGTGGAGCCCCTGGTTCAGGGGGCGGCGGGGATGATTGTGGCCCCGGAAGGGTATTTAAAAAAGCTGAGAGAATTGTGCAGCCAATATAATATTCTGTTAATCGCCGATGAGGTAGCTGTCGGGTTCGGACGCACGGGTAAAATGTTTGCCTGCCAGCATGAAGGAGTGACACCGGACTTAATGTGCCTCGCCAAGGGCATCACCGGGGGGTACCTGCCCCTGGCCGCTACTCTGACCACTGACGAGGTTTACGAAGCTTTCCTCGGTGAACACAGGGAATGCAAGACCTTCTTTCACGGACACACCTACACCGGAAATCCAGTGGCCTGTGCCGCAGCGCTGGCCAATATCAAACTTTTCGAGGATAAAAAGATAATTGATGGACTTGGTGAAAAAATATCATTTCTTGAACAAGGTCTGAAAAGGTTTACTGACCTTGAACACGTGGGCGATGTGAGGCAAAAGGGTCTGATGGTGGGCATTGAATTGGTTGAAGATAAAAGGACAAAAGAACCTTACCCCTGGGAAGAAAATATCGGTCACAAAGTAATCCTGGAGGCCAGAAAAAACGGCCTTGTTATCCGTCCTCTGGGTAATGTCATCGTGCTGATGCCAGTGCTGTCAATGAGCATTATGGAACTGGAGCGGGTGCTTGATATTACCTACAACTCTATAACAAAAGTAACTGGGGAGGTGGCCTGATGTTTGATGAACTGGTTGAACGAATAAAATCCGGCGGGGAAATTACTTTTGACGAAGCGCTGGCCCTGGGTGAAATACATGGTGAACAGTTAAACGAACTCTTTTTAGCAGCTTTTCTGGTAACCCGCAGCCTGCACGGCAACAGGGTGGATCTCTGCTCCATCATGAACGTTAAGTCCGGCCGCTGCTCGGAAGACTGCGTTTTTTGCGCCCAATCGGGGCATTACCGTACAGACATACACATATACCCACTTCTGGCAAAGGAGGACATTCTGGAGCAGGCGTACCGGATGGAGTCTAAAGGAGCCTGTCGTTTTTCCCTGGTTACCAGCGGCAAGAGTGTTTCGGACAGCGATTTTGAGAAAATCATTGCAGCATACGAAACCCTCAGGGAGAATACCAGTTTGAAACTATGTGCCTCACTGGGCATTATAAACTATGATAAAGCGCTTTATTTAAAAAAAGCCGGAGTAACTATGTATCACCATAATATCGAAACGTCCCGGAGCTTCTATCCTGAAATATGTTCCACTCATTCTTTTGATGAAAGGGTTGAAACAATCCACGCTGTTAAAGAGGCCGGCCTGGATATTTGCACGGGAGGAATTATCGGTTTGGGTGAAGGCTGGCAGCAGCGAGTGGAAATGGCCTTTCAGTTAAAAGAACTGAGTCCTGTTTCGGTACCGGTAAACATTTTAAATCCCATCAAAGGTACCCCCCTCTGGGGCAGTTCTGTTCCTGCCCCCCTGGAAATACTTAAGACGCTGGCCATGTTCAGGCTGGTTCTGCCCGGCGTTATTCTTCGCCTCGCCGGCGGCAGGGAGGCAGCCTTGAGGGACCTGCAGTCCACAGCGCTCTTGTCTGGTATCAACGGCTTGATGGTTGGTGATTACCTTACCACCAGCGGCAGGAGCGTTGAGGACGACCTGCAGATGTTGCAAGATCTGGAGTGCAGTATATTCAAATAATAGCCGGCTCACTTCATGAAGCCGAAAACTCCAAGAAACACTTCCAGCAAGATCAGGAGCACGATGGTGAGTTCAAGCAGTTCTGACCGCTGGTTGATATTTCTGTTGCTTAACATGGTATAACTTTGATTTATTATAGAAATCTTTCGGTTAATGCTTTCCTCCCAGGCTTTAGTGCGGAAGACCGAAAGAGCCGCTGCATAAATACGGGCATAAAAGATGTCTTCAGTTACTTTAAGTGAATTATCAATTCGTTCTGTGATTTCAGTAACATCAACAATCAATTCCATCAGTTGGCTCATGATTCGCCGGTACTGGTTCAGCCGCCTGAAACTTGCCAACTTCTCAGCTTCCTCGATGGCATCGTACATTTTCTCCATCTCGCCGGTTAAAAGATTGTCGTAGTACCTCAATTCGAGGAGCTGCGAATTGGCAAATTCAAGCAGGTCGGGAATGTCGGTGCTGCCGGTTGAATCATAAACCAGGGCAGAATCCCAGGTGATAATGGTGAGATCATCCAAACCATAAGAAAAAGAGTTGCGCAGGGTTTCGCGGCGCACTTCCTCGCTGACTGGATCGGCTTCGGCCAGAAGCAGGGGCACAGGGTCCCAGCTTTTGTCCCATTCCTGGAAATAAAAAACAGTAAAGTCCTCCACGAATCCACTCGATTCTTCCTTAATTAAAGCGGGTGATAGAATTTTCCGGGTTTTATCCAGTTGTCTTTCTAATACCGGCTCGATTGTTTCGGAGTTGCTGATCTCTATTGAAAGATTTTTAACTTCATCATAGTTAACGCCCGGTGGCAGAGGAAGCCGCATAATTACTACAATTACACCAAGGTCATAAATCTTGCCCGTAAATAGTGCATTGAAAGTCCGGCTTCCGATTGTAACCGGGTATTCACCCAGCTCCACAGCAACAGGTGGATTTTTAAACTGGATTGATTTAGGCCTGACCCGTGACAGGCGCATCCTTGAGGTCTGGTGTTCCTGTGAAAGAATTTCTTCTACCCGGTCGAGCCTGATTTCTTCTGCCACGTCGTACAGGCGGTATACCCATATGGAATTCTTCATGATTAAAAACAGAGGGCGACCTCGTCTCGGTCCAGCTGTCCGCGGATTGTCCTTACCTTTTCAGCCAGAGCGGTATTATCGCCGGCTGCCCGCTCAATCTGCCGGAGGAGGTCAATCTCCCTTCTAAAGATTGAAAATATGTCTCCCGGCTGAAGCGTGGATATCTCCAAAAGCTCTTTGAAAGTGGAACCGTTATACCAGGCATAAGCAAGAGCACCTGGCAGATCTGACCAGATGCAAAATCGCTCCGGCACCCCCATATTGAGCAGTTCCCACCTTATTTGAGATGCTTCGCGCAGGGCAGGCAGGTCCAACCAGATACCCTGATTATTTTTCCCAGGAACAAATTCGACACCTGCCAGCACAGCCGCTACTTCTGCCGGGTCAGCATCTTCAACAACTCCGGAAAACACCAGCTCGGTAACCAATATTTCCTGAACATGCAATTCAAGGGCAAATAAGCCACGCGGGTAAAAATCCCTCCCTTTTATATATCCCAGTTTTTCAAGAAGATCGCGAACCTCGCTGTACTCAATAAAAGTGGACTCTACCTCCTTTTTCGCTGTTATATACTCCTGGTAAAGGAGGTTTAATTGATTTCGAGCTATTTTTAGTTGCTCCACCATTTTGCGGCATTTTCCTATATTCCGACACTTCTTTGGGTGCAAAGAAGCAAGCTGTTTTTGAAGCAGTTCCTTTTCTTTATTTTTTCCCCTCAATCGAGAGCGTTTCAAATACCTGCGAGCTTTTGCCCGTTCGATAGGACATCTTAAAGTCAAACTCTCCGAACAAAGATTTGATTTTATTTCTGAAATAAGATTTTTGTGTACTCTTATTTGTTCTTCAGTTTTCCTCTTTCTTTTTTCATTCTGGTAGGTTTTTAAGTTCTCGTTTAAAAACCGGTCAATCTCCGCATCAGTTTTATATCTGAGCAAACTTAAAACGGTGTTTGGCGAGATAATCAGCCTGCCTGAAACCGGTTCAAGACAATTTTCGTCAAAAAAACCGGTTTGTTCCGGAAAACGGCTGTCAATGCAAATAAAGGCATGGCCAATTTGATCATAGCCCCGCCGGCCTGCCCGGCCGGCCATCTGAAAAAATTCTCTATTTTGCAGAATCCTGAAATCATGCCCATCCCATTTTCTGGTTGAGTCAAAGATAGCGCTGGCTGCTGGAAAATTAACTCCGGCCGCAAAAGTTTCCGTACAGAATACAACCCATATCAGGCGTCTAGAATAAAGGTTTTCTACCAGGTATTTAACAGGGGGCAGAAGACCGGCATGGTGGTAGGCAATACCCTGGTACAAAAGCCGCCGCAGGTTGCGCCAGCCAGGACCGCTGAAAGTACCGGGGTATTCAGCTTCGGCTTCCTGTACATATTTCCCCACCGCTCTTTTTTCATCGTAGTTAAGAAAATCCCATTCCTGTCCGAGATCCTGTGCCAGAACCTCAGCCCGCCCGCGGCTGAAAACGAAAAATAGGGCAGGTAACTTATCCTGAACCGTTTCAATTATTTCACTGCATGACAATTCTTGAAGTTCCATCAATACATCACTCCTTGAGCCATTGCCTCCTGCCCCGCAAGGTCCTATGATATTCGGTCAGGTCGTCGACTTCCCGCCTGGCTTCACTTTCTTCGACAATCCGGCCATCAGGTGTCACCCAGTGTATCTCCAGCGGAACGCATCTCTTTCTTTCCTCGATAACAATGACTTTTCCACCTCGTACAGAGCTGATCCAATCTGCTATTTCCACTATATTGGGTACCGTAGCAGATAAGCCTAGTATTTTTATATGGGCAGGAGCAAACAGGATGCTCTCCTCCCATGTGGTGCCTCGTTCAGCATCGTCGAGATAATGGATTTCGTCAAAAACCACAAATGATGTTTTTGTTAACTGTTCCGGCTCGCTCAGACACCAGTTTCTAAAGATTTCTGTGGTCATTATTAATAGTTTGGCATCTGGGTTAATGCTAATATCTCCGGTAACAAGCCCGACTGCATCCGTACCAAATATTTCTTTGAAATCTCTGTATTTCTGGTTAGAAAGGGCTTTTAGCGGCGAGGTGTATACCATGCCACTGCCGGCTTCCATCAGGTCCCTGGCCAATATTTCTGCTACCAGTGTCTTTCCGTTACCGGTAGGTGCTGATAAAAGAACTGAATAACCAGCGCGGAGCGCATTTACCGCTTCAATTTGAAAACTGTCAAGGACCAGCTGCCGTGGCTCTGCCTGTGGCAGTTCCTCGCGGCGTACAGGTTTCTTTTTTGCCGAAAACTGATTCCTGCCAATGAATTCCGGGCTACCTGCCGCGGCTAGCCTTTCACGTTTTTCAGTTAAGTTCCGCAAGTCAATGCTAACCTTTTTTGATTCTTCAATGTCAGAACGCCGCATGTGCCTTTTCCCATCAACAGTTTTTCTAATTCTTCGAACCCCTGTAAAAACACCACGGGAATATGCAGCATCCAGCGGCAGAGGTTTTAAGGTTGGCAAAACCTCTTTTGCCATCTTTGTCCTATTGTTTGCCAAGTGAAAAACACCTCTGGCAGCTTTAATAATATCATTAGTAGTCTAGCACATTTCGCATCATTTTAACAATGATCTCGCAGGAATATTGATTATAGTCCTTTTCTAAATCAATAATAAATAGTATCATTAAAAGTACCTTATCTTAGCTGTATTACTCAATATATAAAAACGTTTAAAAATTTTTAAAAGAACAGGTGGGAAAATATGAAAAAAAATGATTTATTAATTAAATTACGCAAGAAAATTGATTTAATTGATTTCGAGATCTTGAAGCTCATTAATCAAAGAATGGAACACACGCTGCGAACAAGAAGGCTTAAACAGAATATTTCAGACCCGGAAAGAGAGCAGGAAATATTAGCCACAATTTGCCGTTATTCGCGCGGCTTAATCAAACCGGAATTTTCAAAAAAAATATTTTATGAAATTATAAGCGAAAGTAAAAGACTCCAGGAGCAGAAGCTAAAGCTCGCAGGTTTTCAGGGAGAACATGGCGCATACGGTGAAGTTGCTATAAGAAGTATTGATCCCTCGCTGGTTCCTATCCCATGTTTGGAGTTTGTTGATGTTTTTGATGAGGTGCTCAATGGACAGCTTGACTTTGGCGTTGTTCCGGTAGAAAATTCCCTGGAAGGCGCGGTTACTCAGGTTAACGACCTGTTGGTAGAAACAGATGTGACAAAAATTAAAATCGTCGGAGAAATAAAGATTCCGATTCACCACTGCCTTCTTACTTTACCAGGGGTGGACTTCAGCGAAATAAAAGTTGTTTATTCTCATCCCCAGGCTTTGGCCCAATGTCGCAAGTTTCTTTCCAGTTATAAGTTAGAACCACGGCCGTACTATGATACTGCAGGAGCAGCTATGATGCTTTCGAACAAAAGGCCGAGAACAGTTGCAGTAATTGCCAGCAAGCTTTGCGCTGAGCTTTATAATTTACAGGTTGCTTTTGAAAATATTGAAGATAATAATTCCAATTCCACAAGGTTTTTATTATTGTCTAGGGAAGAAAGCAAAGAGGACGGCAATAAATGTTCAATAATATTTTCCACTGAACATAAAGCGGGGTCGTTATTTGCAATATTAAAAATATTCTCGGATGCCGGTCTGAATCTAACCAGAATCGAATCAAGACCTATCAAAAACGATCCCGGTAAATATGCTTTTCTGCTCGACTTCCAGGGTTCCAGCCGGGATCAAAAAGTAATCAACGCATTGGAAAAAGTGAAAAAGGAAACGGTCATTTTCAAATTCCTTGGGTGCTACAAAGAAGTGTCGTTGAAAGATAGCTGAGCATCTCCCGATTTGCTGTTTGCGCCTGCTGCTTTTTGAGCATTATTAACACCGGCTCCCTGACGTTCAGGTTGGCAGTCCCTGCGGTTTTATTAAACTTTTTCCAGTGTTAAAGATATATTTGACGGTAGGGTCTTTGCTGCCATACCGGAGCGCACTAGTGCAGACATGGGAGTGCCGGAAAGTGATGAACGCCAGCTGTCCTCCCGTAGCCGCAAGGGAGTTTTTATTTTTATTTTTGAACGGAAAAGATTTAGATATATATGCAAAAACTGGTTTACCTGAAGGGTAATTTTTGTTATTATAATGAATATTAAATTATTTTTTTATTTTTAATATTATAAAAAAGGCGATAAAAGAGATAGACTGTTAACTTGAACTATTATGAAAAAGTAGTCATCCGTTAGAATAAAAAGGAACTTGTGGGTAAAATTTTAAAAGGGAGATGCTAGTAATGTTTTCGTTGTTTTCTTCTGAAAAAAGGAACGTGACTAAACAAGATGAGGCGCAGCCCAGGGCAGATTTCTTTTCCGCTGTAACGGATTATTCTCTTGCCTTCAGTGAGTTTATGGCATTTTGTGTTTCGCTGAAAGTTAAGGAAATTTGCGAAAGCGCCACTGAACTGGCGGCTGCATGTCAGGAAACATCGGCTATGTCCGAAGAAACATCTGCTACCACCCAGCAAATCAGTGCTGCAATGCAACAGGTGAAAGCCGGGGAACTTGAAAATTTTAACAGGATAAGTTCTCTGACTGAACTGGCAAAAGATGCGAATACTGTGTTGCACAACATGGTCAGCAATGCCACCGAGCTTGTAGACCAGATAAAAAGCATCGACAGCATCAGCCAAAGCGTTTCAGAGATAGCGGATAAAACAAATCTTTTGTCGTTGAATGCGGCTATAGAAGCTGCCCGTGCCGGAGAACACGGCAGAGGTTTCTCGGTTGTGGCGGAAGAAGTGAGAAAACTGGCTGATCAAACTAAAACCGCGGTTAAGGAAGTGAAAGACATATCCAACCAGGCGGATAAAAAAGCTACAAATACAAGCGGCGCCGTGTCAAGTGTGAAAAATATTTTTGAGCAGTACATAACTGATACTGCAAAGATAGCAGAGGTAATGCGGGAAAATATGAAACAGGTTGAACAATCTGCTGATGCAATTGAAAACATTGCACGAGGAGCGCAGCAGCAGGCAGCTGCAACGGAGAATCTGGCAAAAGTTTCTGAAGATCTGGCAACAGCCATGAATTTTGGCGATGTTTTTGCCGGAATAACAAGCCGTGTATGCAATGTTATTAAACCACACTTAAAGAAGCCTGAGGAAAAGCACGTTTTAAGCATCCTGGCTGCCAGATTGATGGATCACGCAAATTTAATGCGGAGTTCGATTGAAACCGCCGGGAAAGGCGTTAAGACTGTGGGGCACCGCGAGTGTGCTTTTGGCAGGTGGTACGAGAAAGAATATGACAGGTATAAGAGCATTAAGGAATTTCTGGCCATCGAGGAACTGCATAAAAAGTTCCACGAAGCTGTCGCAATACTCTCGAAAGAATGTACCCTGATCAATGCAAAAGGCGTCCTGGACACTTCGAGAAGAATGGTAGATGCTTTCTTAAAACTATCAGAAGTAATCTGCTGAAACAAATTATAAAAAATGTTATTCCCAAACTCGCTGAGCTTTTTATACCGGCTAAAACAGAGTTTCGTGACTTTCCCCCAAGTCAACGTAAATCACTGCTAATAAATTTGGAGGAGGAATGTTGCCCGCCCGAAGCGAATTACTATATTATACAAAGGGGGGAAAAGCGGATGCCTGATTTTAAAATAAGAGATAAATATATGAGACTAATCAGGGTAATTTCAGAAAAAAACAACGTAAGCCAAGATGAGGTGGTAGAAACAGCTCTGGTTATGTTTTTTAAAATGTATTTTTCGCGTTTTGAAATGTATCCAGAGCTGGAAATTGTTCAGCGCGAGTTCAAGAGTCAAGAAATAGAACCTGAACAGGTCAGAAAAAAGATTAACGATGAAAAAGCAATGGTTGATGCTGCTATAGCAGAAGCGGAGCGTTTGGGATTAATTTAAAATCTTCCTGCCAAAATGAGCTTTGAGGTAATTTTTTGGTGCTTTTACCCTGTCAGCTGTTTTCAGATCTGGACAGTCCATGATATAATAGGCATGTTGAGCTTGGCCAGATAATAAATGAATTTGAAAATCCGGGGAGGGATAGTTATGAATCTTTTAATTATGGGACCGCCAGGTGCCGGCAAAGGGACACAAGCCGAGATGCTGGTGAAAGAACTGAAGATAACTCATATATCCACAGGTGATATGTTCCGCGCCGCCATCAAAGAGGGTACCGAAATGGGCAAAAAGGCCAAAGAATATATGGATAAAGGTGAGTTGGTTCCCGATTCCGTGGTTGTTGGGATGGTAAAGGACCGGATTTCTCAACCAGATTGCGCTAAGGGTTTTCTACTGGACGGTTTTCCCCGCACGGTTGCCCAGGCCGAGGCCCTCGATGAAACCTTCAAGGAAATGGGCATAAAAGCAGACGGGGTTATCAATATTGACGTTCCCAGGGAAAGGTTGATGGCCCGCTTAACGGGGCGGCGTATTTGCCGCTCATGTGGTGCCAGCTACCACATAATCTTTAATAAGCCTGCAGTAGAAGGAAAGTGCAGTTGCGGTGGCGAACTTTACCAGCGCAGTGATGACAACGAAGTGGCGGTGGGCAACCGGCTCGACATCTACGAAGCTCAGACCCAGCCGTTGATCGACTACTATTCTAAACAAGGCCTGCTAAAAAATATTAACGGAGACCAGGATATAAAGAAAGTCCTGGCGGATATTCTGGCAAGTATACGCTAATTGAAATAAAAGCCTCCCGGTTGGTTCCGGGGGGCTTTGTCAATAATGTACCTGGTCAAGACTGTTACTGGCTAAAAGGAGGGATAAAATTGAATTTAAAAAGGATCCCTCATGTGGATTTTGCCATTATCGGGGGATCGAGCACGTTTTCAATTAACTTCCCGGAAGATTTAAAACGCGGTGATATCATACTCGACGCTTCCGGGCTTTTATTTGATACACCTTATGGTGAAAGCCCCCCTTTTACTTTGTTCACATTAAATAAAAAGAAAGTTTTAACTCTCAAAATGCACGGGTGGCGGGCCGGCGTTACGAGGGGAGACGCGTCCCGACAGGTCTTCTGGGTACTCCGTGAGGCGGGGGTGAAAAAAATAATATCAGAAGGTGGGGTCGGCTCGATTAATCGTCTTCTACGCCCCCGTGACTTAATTGTTCCCACTGACTATCTCGATTTTTCCATGCGAAAGAATGTTGACCTGGGTGGAGCCTATTTGATGAGCATGCGACAACCAGTTTGTCCTCATATAAGGAGGGAGTTGGTGAAGTCCGCCGAGTTGGAAGCTGCCGGACGGGTATTTGACCGGGGTGTTTACGCTGTAACAGACGGTAAGCATTTTGAAAGTCCGGCTGAAGTGGAGATGCTTTACCGCCTGGGGGCGGACATAGTCGGTCAAAGCATGTGCCCGGAGGTTTATCTGGCCCGTGAAATCGGCGCCTGTTACGGGCGGCTTGATATGGTGGTGAACTATGCCGAGGGTGTAATCAAAGAATGGGATTATGAAGAGCTGACTGATATTTTTTACAATGAACCGGGCAGGATCGGAAATATTTTATTAAACGCCTTAGACAGGATTGATTCAGAACAATCCTGCGGCTGCCCTGAACTCAGAAAGCCTACCTTGCTCAAGGAGAAAACTTAATTTTACCAGGAAAGTTCAAATTCATCGAACATATAAATTAAAGCAGAGAATGTTAGAAGGGGGGATATGGGGAAACCCAGATAAGCAGGAAAAACACGCAGCTGGCTATTTATTCGCTAAATTGTATCCAGAAGTGTTGAAGGTGTTGGTTAGCAAAATCAAAGATGGTATGAAGCGAAAGAGGCGGCCATAAAGCCGCCCCTTTCGATTTTTTTGCAGCTCGTTGGGAAATAATACAGTAAAAAAGAGAGGGGCTAGTTTGTGGATAACTGTGACAGTCAAATTCTTAAGTCCCTTCAAGAAAAAATAACCGATCTGGCAATAAAAATAGAAAAGATGAAACTGGCCGAATATGTCCAATTGCTCGATAATCCCCGGCGCTTGATGTATATAAATTTTATTGCAGGATTAGCCAGAGGGGTCGGAATAGCTATCGGTTTTACCATTTTGGGTGCAGTAGTTTTATATTTCTTAAGAATACTGGTTATGCTTAACTTACCTTTAATCGGTAGTTTCATTGCTGAAATAGTAAGGATGGTCCAGTTAAAAGTGGGTACGTAAAATACCTTGCAAATAGAGGTGGCAGTTAAATGCAAGAAAAAAATTATTCTAAATATCAAGAGAAATTATTGGATATCAAAAAACATTTGAGTGAACAAATAGAATTTATTGATAAGCAAGGGCTCGGGATATCACTGGAAGACTCTATAAGCGAACTTTCCACTTATGATAATCATCCGGCAGATATTGGCTCTGAAGTATTTGAGCGGAGTAAAGATTTTTCTCTGCGTGAAAACGCTCAAGTTATAATGGCAGCTGTTGACGAGGCCCTGGAAAAGATCAGGGAGGGGACTTACGGTATCTGCAGCGTCTGCGGCAAAGAAATCGATCCGGAGCGGCTTGAAGCTATCCCTTATACTGTTTTATGCCGGGAATGTAAAGAAGCTGAAGAAAAAAAACCAGAAAAGAATGTGCGTCCTGTTGAAGAGGAAGTGCTGGGCAAACCTTTTGCCAGGACTTTTACTGATGATTCTGAAGCCGTTGGATATGATGGCGAAGACGCATGGCGGGAAGTAGCCCGCTACAGCGAAACCACAGATGAATGGTCCAGAGGGGGAGCATATTATGGGTACTCAATATTTAATCCAGATGAAGACAGGGACGCGATGGAAGATGTAGATAATATCCCATATGAGGTGGGAGATGACGGGGTATTTTACAAAAACTTCAGAGGAACGGATGATGAGAGTGGCCCATCTGAGAAAATAGATGTGGGCAGGGAACATTAAAACAAAAAACCATTTAAGTTAAATAAAGGCCTGAACAGAAAATTTGGAAATAATTTTCACCAGTTTTTTTGGTATAATATAAATGTATTAGTTAAGTGTATAAAAAGGGGTAGGGAAAAAGTAATGTCAAAAGTGCGTGCACATGTAATAATAACCGGAAAAGTCCAGGGCGTGTACTTCCGGGCTAAAGCACAGGAGCAGGCCGTCGCCCTGGCAGTGGTGGGTTGGATCAGAAACAAGTCCGACGGTACGGTGGAAGGGGTTTTTGAAGGAAACCGGGAAAATGTAGAAAAGCTGATTGACTGGTGCAGGCTGGGACCTCCCAGAGCAATCGTCTCAGGTGTACAGGTAAAATGGGAAGATTACCGGGGCGAATTTTCAAAATTTATAATTGCTTACTAGTTGATAACCATGCTTGTAATACATAAAATACCCGTTCACACACCTTACCCGGTTGGACCTGTCAATTCTTATCTGATCCAAAACCGTCCCTATACCCTGGTGGATCCGGGCCCCGATACTGAGGAAGCAAAAAGCACCCTTATCAAAGGGTTAGCTTCCCTGGGTATTGTTCTATCTGATATCCAAAGAATTGTGCTAACCCACCACCATACTGATCATAGCGGGCTGGCCCAATGGCTAAGCGATACAACCGGTGCATATATTTACCTTCACCAATATGAGGTTCGCAAGCTCACCTCAGATTATGACTTCTATCAAGAGCGTCTTCCATTCTTCCGGGAGGCTGGTTTACCTACTGAAGTATTAAGGGAAATGCTGGGGGACTTTGACCCTGTCAGCAAACCTGTGATCTCACAAACAGGGTTAAAAATATTACATGGCGGAGAAGTATTGGAATTTGATGGCGGATCGCTCCTGACTTTTCACTTACCCGGCCACTCTGATGGTCATATCTGCCTCTATGATGAGGTTAGCAAAAGTTTTCTGGCCGGTGATTTTATTCTTAAACACATTACACCAAATCCAGTTATGGAACCGGATCCCGGAGACTTTAACAAAAGGTTGCCAACTCTAAGCCAGTACCTGGATGGACTGGAAGTTATGGAGAATATTGATATAAGTCTAATTCTACCTGGCCATGGGGAAAATATAGATAATAGCAAGGATGCTGTATTCAGAGCTAAAAAACACCATGAAACACGACTGGAAGTCATCACTTCCATCCTGGATGGTAACAGTCTCAATGTCTACCAGATTATGCGAGTCCTTTACCCGCATATCACTGGTTTTCAAATCTATCTTGGTATATCCGAAGTTTTTGCCCATGTGGATTACCTTCTAACAAAAGGTAAAATAATGAAAAAAGAATTTGGCGGAGTTTCATTTTTTAGGAAAGTAGCATAATTATATCAATAATTCAAAAGATAAATCGCATTGGTAAACTAAAAAGGAGTTTTTCAATTGAAACTAAGGCTATCCGTTGCCATTCTGGTCGGGAAAATAGCTTTTTGGCTAAGCCGGTTCCGTGGTTATAAGGGTTCTTCATTACCAGGTTTGGTAGCACGTAAGATCTATCCGGGTACTTTACGCAATCTAGCTAGTCAGGTACGCAAAAGTATAATAATTATTAGCGGTACAAACGGCAAGACTACAACCAGTAACATGGTTGCAGAAATGCTGCTGGATGCAGGCTATAGTATCGTCGCAAACCGGGAAGGGGCAAACATGATCACCGGCGTCACTACCAGCTTTATCATGAGTGCGGGTCTTGGAGGAAGGATTAACTGCGATTACGCTGTCCTTGAAGTGGACGAAGCTTCGATGCCTGTGGTGCTGTCTGAAGTCACTCCCAGAATCGTAATCTTGACTAACTTCTTCCGCGATCAACTTGACCGTTACTGGGAACTGGACAAAATCATCAGGGTCATTCGCGATTCTTTAATGACGCTAAATGACACTACTCTTGTGTTAAATGCTGACGACCCTCTGGTGGCCCAGTTCAGCATAACCACAGGACTTCCTTCAGTATTTTACGGGCTGAGCAAACATGAGCACTCGACCAAAACAAGTTTCCAAACGAGAGAAGCAAAATTCTGTCCTTTCTGCGGTACGGCGCTTTCCTACGATTATTTTCATTATAGCCAGTTGGGTAACTACCATTGTCATGGATGTAATTTTGAAAGACCCCGCCCTCTGGTAGAAGCGGTGGAGGTGGTAGCCGTACCTGAGGGTACCGGGTGCCGCCTTTCTTATGATCGGCAGGAAGCATCATTAACTATCCGGGCTCAGGGCGTTTATAATCTATATAACGCCCTGGCAGCTTTTTTAGTTGGTTTGCATCTAGGTATAGATATTCAGATCATTCTGGACAGCCTGGGTAAGTACCAGCCAGTAACCGGCCGCATGGAAAAGTTTAACTACTTCGGGAAACCGGCTTTTCTAAGCTTAGTAAAAAATCCTACAGGGTTTAACGAAGGGATCGCTGCTTTACGCGCCGCAGGGGGGACAAAAGATATTTTTATCGCTATAAATGACAATGACGCTGACGGGCGTGACATCTCGTGGCTGTGGGATGTAGATTTTGAATCGCTGAGTTCTGATCACCAGTCTTATTTTTGCTTTATTTGCTCCGGCCTGAGAGGTGAGGAAATGGCTCTCCGTTTAAAATATGCTGGTATTCCTGTTGAAAAAATTATAGTAGACCGGGACATCAAATCTGCTATAAAAAATGTACTGGCCGGGCAGGCCGGTAGTGCGTATCTTTTTTCCACCTATACTGCCTTGTGGCCTGTTCACAAAATCGTGAAGCACCTGGCTTCTGAGGAGGGTGTTGATGATCCGCGTATGCCATCTGTATCCTGACCTACTGAACCTGTATGGAGACCGCGGGAACATTATTGCTTTCAAACAGCGCTGTCAGTGGCGGGGTATCCTCGTATCAGTGCAGGAAATAAATTTAAATGATGCTGTGGATTTTAGAGAACAAGACTTTATTTTCCTCGGTGGCGGGTCTGACCGCGAGCAAAATTTAATTGCTGAAGATTTGATGAAACGTAAGGAAGGACTGAAAGAAGCTATTGAAGATGGCCTGGTAATTCTCGCTATCTGCGGGGGGTATCAACTGCTGGGACGATATTACTTGACCAAGGATGGTAAAAGTATACCAGGTCTAGGTATAATGGACTTTTTTACCCTGGCCGGGAACAGAAGACTGGTAGGGAACGTGGCTGTTGAGATAGATATAGACGGCAGGCCGGTAAAGGTAACCGGTTTTGAAAATCATTCTGGGCAAACTTACCTGGGTGATTGCAAGCCGTTGGGCAGGGTTCTATCCGGTAACGGCAATAACGGAACGGACGGCCTGGAAGGAGCGCGATACAAAAATGTTTTTTGCTCTTATTTGCACGGCCCTCTACTACCCAAGAATGCAAGGCTGACCGATTACCTGATTAGCCTTGCCTTAAAAAAGCGAGGAATAAACTGTAAGTTGAAGCCATTGGAAGATGACATAGAGGACCGGGCCTGTATGGTCGTTCTTGAGAGACTGGGCTTGAAGAACATAATATGATTAAATATGAGAGGGGAGCCGCAACTTGCTATTTAACAATGGAAAAAAAGCCAAGTTTACCGCGATTCTTCTAACTATGCTTTTATTTTTGCCTGTAATTACTGCCTGCACACCTATTGCCAGCAAGCAAACTCCCCGGGAACAGTCACAGGGTACACCTACCGTCCAGGGTGAAACTGTACCGGAAACCACACTGCACGATCAAAAAACAAATGTGACAGTATACTATGTTAAAATGACTTCCGACGATGCCTATCTGGTCCGGGAGGTGCATCAGGTGCCTTATACCAAGGAAGTGATAAAAGCAGCACTGGAAGAGTTGATTAGCGGTGACCCGTTTACCCCTGGTGCAGCACGGGTACTGCCGCCGGCCACCAAAATTAGAGGCATCACCGTCCGGGATGGTTTAGCTACTGTCGATTTTTCCCGGGATGTGCTTCGTGCAAACGTAGGAGCGTCCGGTGAGGCTCTGGGTATCCAGAGTATTGTTAATACAATCACAGAATTTCCGGGTATTCAAAAGGTATCCTTTCTGGTAGAAGGTAAGCTGAGCCAGGAAGCCCAAAACTGGTGGGGACACGTAGGATTGTATTCACAACCTTTCACCAGAGATGTTTCAAAGGTTTACGAACCTGCTATCTGGGTGACAACTCCAACACCCGGGCAGAAAGTAAGCTCTCCACTGGAGATACGGGGCAGTGCGAGAGTTTTTGAAGCAATGGTTTGCGCCAGGCTATCAGATGATTCCGGGAAAGAAATAGCTGATGGATTTGCCGCAAGTGCTCAAGGCGCTCCAGGGCGTGGTGAATTTATTCTTACCATGAATTTTCAAGCTATGCCACCGGGAAATGGTAAATTAGAAGTATTCTGGAAGAGCTCCAAAGATGGTAAAGAGCTAGATAAAGTAGTAATACCTGTTACCTGGTAGTTTCATAAATCAGGTATCCATGCCACCAAAACAACACCAGCGAATGGCTAAAAATTTTTTAAAATTGAATCGGATTATAATTTGCCACAAATTTCAAGTGGCATTTTTTGTCTCTTTTAATAACTTAATATAATAAAGGCAAATAATTGAATTTTTTATTTTTCGTATTTTCCTTTTAGATGCTTTCATTCTTCTTTTTGCCAGCGTCGCATATAATGTAGTATTCATTTTTACTTAGAACCAGCCAGGATGGTAACTGAAAAGCAAAATCAATTGGGAAGGAGTGAAGGTTATGGATTTCTTGAAACGTTTGGAAGAATACCGTTCCTTAGAAAGACAGCTTGCCTGGGAAGGGACATTTCAGGATTATCTTGAAATAGTTAAAAAGAAACCCTATGTATCCCAGCTTGCTCACTCCAGAATTTATAAAATGATAATCTCCGCCGGAGTGGAAGAAAAAGACGGTGTGAAACAATATCGTTTCTTTTCCAACGAAATTTTTGGTCTTGATAAAACTCTGGAGAAACTGGTGGAAGAATATTTTCACCCGGCTGCACGTCGACTTGATGTACGGAAGCGCATTTTGCTCTTGATGGGACCTGTAAGCGGAGGTAAGTCAACTCTGGTTGCCATGTTGAAAAGAGGCTTAGAAAAATACAGCCGGACTGAGGAAGGAGCGTTATACGGTATCAAAGGTTGCCCGATGCACGAGGAACCTTTGCACCTGATACCTAAAGATTTAAGAGAGGATTTCCAAAAAGAATATAACGTCTATATTGAAGGGGAGCTCTGTCCGTCTTGCCGGTTGATGGTGGAAACAGAATACTGCGGCAAAATCGAAAAAGTACCTGTCGAAAGGGTGTTTCTGTCCGAAGATAACCGGGTTGGAATTGGTACGTTTACCCCTTCCGATCCTAAGTCCCAGGACATCGCCGACTTGACCGGAAGCATTGATTTTTCCACCATTGCCGAATATGGCTCGGAGTCAGACCCGCGCGCTTACCGTTTTGACGGCGAATTGAATATAGCTAACAGGGGTATGATGGAGTTCCAGGAGATGTTGAAATGTGATGAGAAGTTCCTATGGAATCTTCTAAGCCTCTCCCAAGAAGGAAACTTCAAGGCCGGTCGTTTTGCCTTGATTTACGCTGATGAAATGATTGTCGCTCACACAAACGAAAACGAATATAAAGCCTTTATCAGCAATAAGAAAAATGAGGCCCTGCAATCCCGCATTATTGTTATGAAAATACCTTACAATCTGAGAGTTAGCGATGAAATAAAGATTTACGAGAAACTGATTAAGCAAAGCGATCTGCGTAATATTCATATCGCCCCCCACGCCTTGCGGGTAGCCAGTATCTTTTCCGTTCTATCCCGTCTTAAAGAATCCAAAAAGCAGGGTATGGACCTGGTGAAAAAGATGAAGCTCTATGACGGTGAGGACGTGGAGGGTTTCAAACAAAAGGACTTGAATGAACTCCATGCGGAAGCTGTCGATGAAGGTATGAGCGGTGTTGATCCACGCTACGTGATAAACCGTCTTTCTTCCGCCCTGATTCGCACTTCAACCCAGTGTATCAACCCATTGGATGTTCTGCGGGGTTTAAAAGAAGGGTTGGATCAGCATCCGTCCATCACCAAAGAGGAGCGGGAGCGTCTGTTGAATTTTATCTCGATAGCTCGAAAAGAATACGATGAGATGGCCAAAAAAGAAGTGCAGAAGGCATTTGTGTATTCTTATGAAGAGTCCGCTAAAGTATTGTTTAATAACTACCTGGATAATGTTGAAGCCTACTGTAATGGTATAAAGCTAAAAGATCCTATTACAGATGAAGAATTAGACCCGGATGAAAAACTAATGCGTTCCATAGAGGAACAAATCGGCATTTCTGAAAGTGCTAAGAAAGCCTTTCGTGAAGAAATTCTAATCAGGCTATCCAGTTACGCCCGAAAAAACAAGCGGTTTGAATACAATTCCCATGAGCGCTTGCGGGAAGCTATAGAGAAAAAGCTCTTTGCAGATTTGAAAGATGTGGTCAAAATAACAACTTCAACCAAAACACCTGATGCCGAGCAATTAAAACGGGTGAACGAAGTCAGCGCCAGGCTGATAGCGGAATATGGATACTGCCCGACTTGTGCCAATGAACTGTTGAAATATGTGGGTAGCCTGCTCAATCGTTAAGAAATAGATACTGCTTGATAAATGTAAGGGGGAAAATGTGCTGATTTATGTTTGCACAGTGTGGCACCGGTGAAACGAGACAGTAATATTCTTTAGTAGCCTTGAAAACTTTATGTTTTAAAGCCGGGAGTCATATACTTTTCGGCTTTAATTTTACTTACTTGTTACACACTCATACATGGCTAATGCTAATTATACAAAGGGGGGTTTGCCGTGTCCGGAACAAGATTTGTGATCTCACGGGAAGACTGGTCACTTCACCGCAAAGGGGAAATCGACCGGGAGCGGCACCAGGAGAAAGTGCGGGAAGCAATTAAAAAGAACCTCGCTGATATCGTCAGTGAAGAAAGCATTATCATGCACGATGGTCACAAGGTAGTTAAAGTACCTATTCGCTCACTTGATGAATTCCACTTCCGTTTCGATTACGGCAAGCAAAAGCACGTGGGACAGGGAGACGGCAAAAGTAAAAAGGGGGATGTAATTTTCACCGACCCTCAACAAGGCAAAGGCCATGGCAAGGGGGCCGGTGAAGAACCCGGTATCGATTACTATGAGGCTGAGATAACCATTGATGAACTGGCGGATATGATCTTTGAAGATCTCGGACTGCCCAGTCTGGAACAGAAAAAGAAACCTGAGCTTGCCTCGGAATCAGTAGAGTTTAAGGATGTGAGGAAAAAAGGTATAACAAGTAACATTGACCGCAAGCGTACTATTATGGAAGTAATAAAGCGAAATGCTCTAAAGGGCAAACCAGGTTTATACGGGATTACTCCTGAAGATTTACGGTTTAAAACATGGGAAAAAACTTATAAATTTGAGTCAAATGCTGTAGTCCTCGCCATGATGGACACTTCCGGTTCAATGGGCCCATTTGAAAAATATATTGCCCGCAGCTTTTTCTTTTGGATGGTTCGCTTTCTGCGTACAAAATATAACAACGTCCAGATTGTTTTCCTGGCCCATCATACCGAGGCCAGGGAAACAACTGAAGAGGAATTTTTCACTAAAGGAGCCAGCGGCGGCACCCGCTGTTCATCGGTTTATAAGCTGGCCCTGGATGTCATTGAAAAACGCTACAGCCCACAGGACTATAATATCTACGTATTTCATTTTTCCGACGGTGATAACCTTGTTTCAGATAACGAAAACTGTATCAAGCTAATTAATGAGCTATTAAAAGTCTGCAATATGGTTGGGTATGGCGAGATCGAAGGGGCATACTATTATACCAGCACCTTGAAAACAGCTTATAAGCGGATAAATAACCCCAAGTTTGTCAGTGTTACGATAAAAGATAAAAGTGGGGTTTACCCAGCTTTGAAAAAATTCTTCAGCCAGACGCCGGGTCAGATGGTAAATTAGCCGCTATGCTGAAATAAAGAGCCTGCTGGTGATGATCTGCACTATTATGGGAGGGTGAGAATATGAACCCGAATGATGAATTAAAAATATTGGAAGAATCGTTAGAAAAAATAACAGCAAAGGCTAAAGAATTCGGTCTGGATTTTTACGACATGTATTTTGAAATTTGCCCTGCCGATATCATATATACTTTTGGTGCCTACGGTATGCCCACTCGCTATTCACATTGGACTTTCGGTAAAGCCTATCATAAAATGAAGACGCAATATGATTACAATCTTGGCCGCATCTATGAAATGGTAATTAATTCTAATCCCTGTTACGCGTTTTTACTGGAAGGAAACAGTTTAATTCAGAATAAATTAGTTATGGCACATGTCCTGGCCCACTGTGATTTCTTTAAAAACAACGCATATTTTAAAAATACCCAGCGCGACATGGTAGAATCAATGGCTGCAGCGGCCGAGCGTTTCCGCAAATATGAATTTGAATACGGCAAGGACAGAATTGAGGCGTTTATTGATGCAGCTATTTCCATTCAGGAACATATTGAACCTAGAATACTGGTTAAAAAAGGTGAGGAAATCAGAAGAAACCGGCTGAAAGAAAAAAAGCAAGCCTGTCATGCTGAACCTCCTGAAACTCCTTATGATGACCTGTGGAATATTGGGAAGGTACATAAGAGTACATGCGATAATTGCAAAGAAGTAAAAAAGTTCCCTCCGGAGCCCGAAAAGGACCTGATGCTGTTTATCATTCAAAACAGCAAGGAATTGGAAGACTGGCAGCGTGACATTATGTCGGTACTCAGGCAGGAAATGCTTTATTTTTGGCCTCAAATGGAGACAAAGATCATGAACGAGGGATGGGCCACCTACTGGCACCTCCGAATTATGCGTGAAATAGATCTCGATGAATCCGAAACAATTGAGTTTGCCAAAATGCATTCCGGTATTATTCAGGCCTCACGCACTCGTATCAACCCGTATGCCCTTGGTCTAAAAATATTTGAGGATATTGAAAAACGCTGGGATAAACCGACGACGGAGGAAAAGGAAAAATATGGACGACCTGGCGGGGAGGGAAGAGAAAAAATTTTTGAGGTACGTGCTACTGAAAATGACATTTCTTTTTTACGTAATTACTTAACCAAGGAATTAGTTGAAGAACTAGATTTATATCTTTATAAAAAAATTGGCCACGAGTGGAAAATAGTTGATAAAGATTGGGAAGCTGTACGGGACAGCCTTGTTTCAAGCCTGACCAATTGCGGTCACCCTTATATTACAGTGCAGGATGGTGATTTCAACAAGCGCGGAGAGCTTTATCTCAAACACAACTATGAAGGGACAGAACTTGATGTTTACTATGTGGAAAAAACGATTCCTTACCTTTACACCCTCTGGGGACGCCCGGTACATCTGGAGACAGTCCTGGATAATAAGCCAGTATTATTTTCCTACAATGGCGAAAAGGGGACCAAAAAATTCATATAAAGATTTATAACTCTATCATGAAAATAGAATTTACCCGGGCAGGGTATTGTCCCTGTTCACTTCGGTGCTCCGCGTAAGATGTGCACCAAAGCTCGCGTCGGGCGAAATTGGTCCGCCTTCAACTCGCCGTCCTGGCTCGCTGAAGGCTGACGCGAACGTCCTGTCCGCGCCCCCAATTTCGCTTCCTCGCTTCGCCAGGTGCTGTTACCGGCGCTACGCAAGTCGTTCACTCGGGACAACCACCCTTCCCCCAGCTATTTTCATCCTTCTGCTGGTGCCGCGTCAGCAGCATGTATGTCTAACTCAAAAAAGAGGGTGTCTGTTTCCTTCTATAACGCTTTATTTATTAAAAGGCTGTTTGCCGGCTAATCTAGCGGCAACAGTACAGTTACTGTAGTCCCTTTTGATGGCTCGCTCTTAACTTCGATGCGGCCTCCGTGATTATCAATTATTTTCTTGCTAATTAACATTCCTAATCCAGTGCCGTTCTCTTTGGTAGTAAAAAAAGGATAAAACATATTCGCAATGGTTTGTTCGTCCATACCGACCCCTGTATCTCTGATAATAACTTGCACATATTTATTATGCCTGTCCCATAAAGTCTGCAAGAAAATTATTCCACCACCAGAAAGGGCATCGAAAGCATTTTTAATGATATTTAAAAAGGCTTGCTTTAGCTGTTCAGGGTCCCCAAGAACAGGTGGAATACCTGGTGCCGTCTCCAGTTTAATCTCTACCTTGCGGAGCAATGCTTCGCTTTCTACCAGCATGACCATTTCATTTATCAACTTAGTTATAGAAAACTGAGTCCGTCTGGAATATCCCGGCCTGGCCAACTGCAAAAATTCTATCACCAGCCTGTTAACGTGCTCCAGTTCAGTTAACATTATATTGATATACTCTTCCCTGGGGGTTCCTTTTAAATCACTTTGAAGCAGCTGTAGAAAACCGCTGATGGTTGTGAGCGGGTTTCTAATTTCATGCACCATCTCTGAAGAAAGTTGGCCTAAAATGGCCAACTTTTCTGCTTTTATAACTGCTTTTTCCAGTTCGTATTCACGCCCCAATGGTGTAAACATAGCCATGGCACCAATTATGGCACCACTTTTGTCCCTCAAGGGATAAGTATTTATCGTACAAGTGGCGGAACTGGCGGCAGGAATCACGGTCTCAGGCCTTAGGTTTTGAAATTCCTCGCCTGTAACAAGGGTTTGCAGCAGCTTATTCAATTCGGGTACCTGGCCATCCAAAAATTCCTGAAATGGACGTCCTAACACTTTTTCTTTCCCAAGCCCTGTCAATAGTGACATTGACCGGTTGAAGATCCGAACATGGCTTTTCTGGTCGATAGCGAGTAATCCCAAAGGCAAGTGATCGACAGCCAGATTGGACCATTCTTCTGTTAATTTTAACATCTGACGGCCTCCCATCAGTTAGCACTACCTGCTGATTGCCGCAAGAATGGGCCGGTGAAGGCTTTTTCGCACTGCCCCTGAAAATAACTGCTTATCAGATCACCATTGCGCAAACGGTAGACAGCCACCTTCATATTACCGCCAACCTCCAGAATACCAAGGGCACTCAGGGCGTGAAGCGCCATCTCCACTTGACGCCGGGGACGGTGTAAGCGCATGGCCAACCCGTCAACAGTATCTCTTGTATGTGGGTTGGCCTGAAAAAAAGCCAACAACTCGATCCGGACGACACTCTGTAAAATCGGATCCAGCTCTTCATCTATTCTTTCGTTTATTCTTCCAGGCACGGGGCTTCCACCTCCCTGCCAGTTTCTTGCGGAAGGGGAAGAGCGAGGAATTCGCAGCAACTTCCTTCCACAGATTGGCAGCTCATTTCCTCACAAATAATTTCTTTTTTGAGCAAAACGCTAAGATAAGCTGCAAAGACACCTCGCAGCAGGTCACAGATCACCTGCGGACTGCGGTAAAGCCTCCCATATTCATTTGCAACAGTCACCTGGAAGGAGTCGTAACAACGGATCCTGGCTGTGGCACGGCTTAGATCAAGAGAAACCAGTTCCGTTTTGCCAAATCCCATGTTCATCACTTCCACAAGAAGAAACCGCAGGCACTCTTCCGCATTAGGATATAACGCCCTGGCTTTGCGGGCCGTGTAAAGCCCCGACTGATAACCGGCGTCATAAAGCACATGTTTTAAAGCATGAGGGGCATGCTCCCTGATCGATATCATCATAGAGGCATATATTTCTTGTGGTAAAAGGACTGCCCTCCGGCCCGCAATCTTTAGTATGTTTCCTTCCCGGCTAACGATTTCTTCCTTTGGTTGCGCAGAATGGAATAGTTTACCACAGCAAATTCCTTTCTCATCTATCTCCACTGCGGTAGAATAATTTTCACCAAGTACAATGCGCAAAGCCGCCTGCAAAGTACCAAGTCGTACACAGAAAAAAGATAAGCCTTCAACCTGGGTCTGCCGGCAGAAGTTCCAGTAAGCACAATTATCGCGTTTAATATATACTAACAGGTCTTCACCTGACTCCTCTAACTGGTAATCCACCCAATTGGGATATAACTGGTTTAAAAAATCAAAGTAAGTCCTGCAGACATCCGCAGGCCTCCTTGAAATGAATTGGTATTCATTTTTATGATCGTCAAGGAGACGGTAAACTGTCTCGAACATAAACTGCTCCAGCCAGTGGCGTCCGCTGAAGGGAAGCTGGTCTATTGTCTTATACATACCAAAATATACCCGGCAAATTGTTTCTATAGAAAAATCATCATGTTTCACTTGCTCACCCCCAGCTCCGCATTTATTAGAATGCCATATATTGGGCTAATAGTAAATATATGACGAGTCGATACAAATTGCTGACTCTTAACTTTCCCAATTTGTATCACACGTACAGGATTGGACCTGGAGTTGCTGAAAGTCATCTTGAGCATAAAATTATAAAGATGACCCGTTATAGTTATTAACCTGGGCTCCAACACTCCTTTTACGAATATATCCATCGTCAGGATCCCGTTTTTCCGGAGTTGTTTGATCCGGGTTCGGTGAAACTCCAAAATATCGGACGAATCCACCATGGTGAAAAGCGTGCTTAAACTATCCACTACCAGCCTTACCCTGCGCCCGGCGCAGCTACGCAATACTTCCGCTTCCAAGGCAAAATACTTTTCCAGATCAATATGATCGAGAAATGCATACTTCTCCGTACTGCTGCTTTCCTCATAAGCATCAATAAAAATCAGCCTGCCCGTTTCTTCATAAGCAGGAGTTCCTACCTTGAAGCTCAATAGATGTTCACGCATTATCGCAGGAGGCTCGTCACAAGCTACATAGATGCAAGTGTCACCGCAGCGCAACCCCTCTTTGATAAACTCTCCAGCCAGCACAGTTTTACCGATACCAGAATCGCCTTCCACCATAATCTGAGAACCGTACGATAACCCTTTTTCCAGGTTCCGATCCAGACCTTCTATTCCAAAATAGGCTCTGCGCATAGTTCTACCCTCCCAGCCGGGGGTATACCTGTACGCCTGAAGCATTGATTTCAAGTAGATGGTTACCCATGACGTGATTGACCCCCCGCATTTTATATAACTCCAACTGTCTGATCCGGCGGTTTTGGATCAGGATTGATTTGAGCAGTATGGTACCTTGTACAATTGAGTGAATTGCCTCCAGTTTCCCGCCGTCTGCCTGTTCCCAACTGGGGCAAAGCAATAGAGTAGTAAATTTGAGCCTGTTTAAATAGGTGATAAGTTGATAGAACTTTTCATATAAAACGGCAGCATTATCTATCCGGTTTAGAAAGCCGTAAATAGAATCTATCACTAAACGGCGTGCCCCGAATGATTTTGCAAGTTCGCCCAGCCAGATAATAGTCTCGTCAATTTCCATGTTAGATAATGGCTTATACATAAACTTAATCATATCTTGTTTTTGAAGAGCGCGCAAATTCCAGTTAAAACGGTCGGCATTGGCCAGCAACTGCGATGGAGTTTCCTCCAGGGATAGGAAAACCCCTTTTTCCCCATAATCAAGAGCGCCCTTCGCCAGGTATTGCAGGCCCAATACTGTTTTACCAGTTCCGGAACTGCCGGCCACAGCTACGGTAACACCCCGGGGCAACCCACCTCTCAACAAATCATCCAGTCCAGGTATACCGGTATACAATAACTCTCTTTCCTGAGCTACATCATTATGAACATTTATTATTCCTGTTAATGCAGAAACTTTGATCCCGTCATCTGTAATGCTGAAAGTATGTTTACCCGGAATATGCTCTTGTCCCCGTGTTTTGCTGATTTCCAGCATGCGGTGACGGTGCAGGCCCGGTCTCTCTTTGTTTTCCAGCCGTATTACTGCGTCTACCACATATTCTTCGAAGGTATATTCCCGTTTTCCCTCACTTTCCCGTTCCTTGACCAGAAAGGCCGTCAGGCCCAAACGCCGTAACCCGTTGCAAAAACCATATACCATCCGGCGCAGTGAAATAGGGTCATTAATGACGTTTCGGAAATGGCTGATGCTGTCAACTACAATTCTCCTGGCTCCAACCTCACGGACAACCTCCTCCACGAGGTTGACATCTGTATCTGTCAGTAATTCTGGAGATGTGCATAAAACGCGCAGTTTATTGGCATCTTCAAGCACCCGAAGGTCCCAGCCAAAGTTTAGGGCGTCGCGATATATGGATTCGGGTAATTCCTCGCAGGTAACAATTACTCCCGGTTCGTTGAACTCTGTAATTCCCCTGTATACAAACTCTATACCAAAAGTGGTTTTACCCGCCCCGGGAACCCCTTCCACCAGGACTGACGCGCCTCGCACAATACCACCGTATAACAGCTCATCAAAACCTTTTATGCCAGTGGGTACCTTATCCAAGGGACCGTTCCCCCCTATAAAAACTATCCTGAATACTCTCATTTTCGACAAAAATATAATAAATCCTTTACAAACAGGGGAAAATAATTACTTGATTTTCCATCTCCCCAAGTAACAGAGTACGGTATATGTATTGCTTTTTATATTTGACGGGTATATCCTTATATCAAGTCCGGCTGTTTCGGGTATTTTCTGTGGAGGCTAATGGCAAATGCGCGAAATCTACAGAGTGATGGACGCTAATTTAAACCGGGCCAGAGAAGGCTTGAGAGTGCTAGAGGAAATTGCCCGTTTCATCCTCGAAGACCCAGAGATGTCTTCCAGGCTGAAAGACATACGACATCATCTCACTGCTATGATAAATGAGCTGCCTGGAGGAATGCTTGAACTAATCCAGGCAAGAGATGTGGCAGGCGATGTGGGAGCCAGTTCCTGGACGCCGGACGAAAAAAATAGGAATGACCTTTTTGCTCTTGCTGCGGCAAATTTAAAACGAGTTCAGGAGGCTACGCGCGTGCTCGAAGAATTTGGCAAACTCTTAACACCGGAGGCGGAAGGCTTTAAGAAGATCCGTTTTAAAATCTACGTCTTTGAGCAGGAGATGCTTACAAAAATAGCCTCGAGGGGATCTTCATGAATTTATCTGAACTGGGAGAATTCGGCCTGATCGACATTTTGACCTGCGATTTAACCTGTGGAAAAGGAGTTATCAAGGGGGTAGGCGACGACACCGCCGTTCTCGAAACAGGGGGTGATAAATGGTTTTTGTTTACCACCGACATGATGGTGGAAGGAGTTCACTTTTCCCTTGATTATAGCACAATGAGCCAGGTAGGCTGGAAGTTGCTCGCAGTTAACCTGAGTGATATTGCCGCAATGGGAGGCAGTCCGACTCATGCTCTAATCTCTATGGCCGTTCCACCCCATTTTGAGCCTTCCGGGCTGGTTGAGCTTTACAAGGGCTTAAAGAAGGCGGCAGAGGAATACGGAGTCAACATAGTTGGTGGTGATACAGTGATGAGCCCCGAGCGCCTGGTGCTAAATGTGGCCCTGCTCGGTGAGGTTGCGGCCGGGAAGGCTGTGTACCGCAGCGGTGCTCGCCCCGGAGATTACGTTTATGTAACCGGCACACTGGGTGCCCCCGCTGCCGGCCTTTACCTGTTTCAAAAACCAGCATCAGCCTGTTCCCCCCAATCTGCTGATTACTGCCGCCTGGCACACGCCGCCCCGAGGCCAAGGGTTGAAGCGGGTAGGTTTCTGGCCAGTTGCGGCGTAAGTTCTATGAATGATATCAGTGACGGTTTGGCCAGTGAAATACATGAAATTTGTGAATCTAGCGGTGTAGGCTGCCTAATCCGGGCAACTGATATACCGATTGATCCGTGCGTCCGTGAAGTAGCCGCACAGGCGGGGCTCGACCCGCTAAACTGGGCGCTTTTCGGCGGGGAAGATCTGGAGCTGGTCTTTACAGCAAACCTGGAGGCTGAGGGAAAAATAAAAAGGTGCATCGGCAAAATAGGGACTCAAGTCTACCGGGTGGGGGTAATTACCGCCTCGCGTGGTATCTGCCTGGAAAAACCGGATGGTAAAATTGTACCACTGCCGCGTGGGGGATACGACCACTTTTGTACGTAACCACAGCTTCCTTTTCCATTGACAAAAACCTGATTATAAACTATAATCTACTAAGATTTTAAATTAAATAGTTAGCTAGGGGTGCCGTAAGGCTGAGAGAGAATTAAATCTCAACCCTCTGAACCTGATGCGGGTAATGCCGCCGTAGGGAAGCAAAAGCTGTACAGTGGTATGTATTTGTTATTTCCTCAGTACAGTTTAAGTAAAAATTAAGCCTACCCTCGGGGGTAGGTTTTTTCTATGTGGAGGGCAGGAAATGAAAATTATTCTAAATGGAAAAGAAAACTTTTTACCGGAAGGTATTACAGTAGCAGAGCTGATTTCCTTAAAGGGGCTCAATCCAGGTACCATCGTTGTGGAATACAACTACGAGGTGGTAAAAGCAGAAACATGGGCGGATATCGTTCTCAAAGACAATGATAGGATTGAAATTTTAAGATTTGTGGGGGGAGGCTAAGTCAAATGTATGACATTTTGAAAATTGGAGGACAGGAAATCACCAGCCGACTGTTTCTCGGGACGGGCAAATTTTCACCCAACAGCTTGATCCCGGAGGTTGTCCGATCATCTGGTGCACAGGTGGTTACCGTAGCGCTGAGACGGATTGACCCGGAGTACGATGAGGAAAATATCGCCTCATTTATACCAAAAGAATGCATCATGATGCCTAATACTTCCGGAGCCAGAAATGCGGGGGAAGCAGTGCGGATAGCCAGACTGGCCCGGGCAGCGGGGTGCGGCAACTGGGTAAAAATTGAGGTTATTACCGATAACCGGTACTTGTTGCCGGATAATTATGAAACCATTAAGGCTACCGAAATCCTGTCCGCCGAAGGGTTCGTGGTTCTCCCCTACATAAGTCCCGATCTGATCGTGGCTAAGAAACTGGTGGAGGCAGGAGCAGCAGCGGTAATGCCCCTCGGTGCTCCTATTGGCAGCAATCGTGGCCTCAAAACAAAAGAGTTAATAAGAATACTAATTGAGGAAATTCCCTTGCCCATTATTGTAGATGCCGGGATTGGCCGGCCGTCAGAGGCAGCGGAGGCAATGGAAATGGGAGCAGCAGCAGTACTGGTTAATACAGCCATTGCCACGGCAGGCAACCCGGTGGCTATGGCCCGCGCTTTCGGTTTGGCGGTTCAAGCAGGTCGTGCAGCTTATCTGGCAGGACTGGCGGAAACTCAGGAGCTTGCAAGGGCTTCCTCTCCTTTGACGGGGTTCTTGAGAGATTAAGAAAAGGGATGGCTATATGAGTTTTTATGAGGAACTTAAAAAGTATAATAACTTTAACTTTAAACTCTTTTTCGACCAGGTTACCGATGCTAGTATTAAAAAGGTAATTTCCAAAAACCGTCTTACTGAAGAGGACTACCTGACCTTGCTTTCTCCCAAGGCGGAAAAGTATCTGGAGGATATGGCTCAGAAAGCCCACCGTTTAACTATCCAGCATTTTGGCAGAGTGATTTTCCTCTACACTCCGATGTACCTGGCAAACTATTGTGTCAACCAGTGTGTCTACTGTGGATTCAAGGTTCATAACAACCTGGAAAGAAAAAAACTAACTCCGGCAGAGGTGGAGTGCGAGGCCAAAATTATAGCAGGTACTGGCTTAAAACATATTCTTATCCTTACTGGAGAGTCCAGGTTGAAGTCTCCTGTTTCTTATATCAAGGAATGCGTCGAGATTCTAAAGAAGCACTTTACTTCAATCAGTATTGAAATTTACCCGCTGGAAGAGAACGAGTATGCTGAGCTTGTTTCTGCCGGGGTGGATGGCATAACCATATACCAAGAGGTTTATAATGAGGAAGACTACGCCGAACTTCACCCGGCCGGACCAAAAAGAAACTACCGCTTCCGGCTGGAAGCCCCGGAGCGGGCCTGCCGGGCAGGGATGAGGACAGTCAATGTGGGAGCCCTGCTTGGACTGACCCAATGGCGGACGGAGGCTTTTTTCACAGGATTGCACGCCGATTATCTCCAGAAAACATTCCCGGATGTGGAAGTCAGCATTTCACCGCCGCGGATGCGCCCGCAACTGGGTGGCTTCTCTCCTAGGGTTGAGGTTAGCGATAAAAACCTGGTGCAGTACATACTGGCATTCAGGCTTTTTATGCCCAGGGGGGGGATTACCATTTCTACCAGAGAGCGGGCAGAACTGCGGAACCGCCTGGTCAGGCTGGGAGTAACGAAAATGTCCGCCGGTTCCTGCACTGCGGTAGGCGGCCGGTCCAATCCTGAATCCGCCTGTCAGTTTGAAATATCGGATGAACGCAGTGTGCGTGAAATAGCGGAGATGCTTTATGCTCAAGGTTACCAGCCGATCTATAAAGACTGGCAGACAATATAAACGTGGATTCCCGAACCGCAAAGCTACAGTTGATAGGCATGTCGAGACAGGGGTGATGAGGTGGCTATTAAGCATAGTCTGGCCAATCTTTTGGAGGCGGACATTTATGGAATAACCGCTGAAGAATATTCCCTGGGGAGGAGTAATATCGAAGTGGTTGGCCTGATGATCGCCTCCGGCATTAAGGTTATTCAATACCGGGAAAAGGAAAAGAGTCTCCGGCAAAAATACGAGGAATGCCTAATAATTAGAAAAATGACTAGAGCAGCCGGAGTTACTTTCATCATAAATGACCATGTCGATCTGGCCCTATTGGTGGATGCTGACGGCGTGCATATCGGACAGGATGACTTGCCTCCTGAAAAAGTGCGGGAACTGGTGGGCACGGATATGCTCATTGGTCTCTCCACTCACTCGCCTCTTCAGGCGGAAGCTGCAGTAAAGTCCGGAGTCGATTACATTGGAGTAGGCCCAATTTTTGCCACGCAGACCAAGAAAGATGTTTGCGAGCCAGTAGGGCTGGAATACCTGGAATATGTTGTAAAAAACATTAAGTTACCCTTTGTAGCTATCGGCGGGATCAAAGAACACAACCTTGCCGAGGTAAGCCGCAAAGGAGCTACTTGTGTTGCTATGGTAACTGAAATAGTTGGAGCTGAGGATATTGCCGCCAAGGTACGCGCACTTAGGGCAGTACTCAGCCGGAAGGAGGTTTGAACATTTGAATTTCACCACCCAGATGGATGCTGCCCGAAAAGGAATTATTACAAGAGAGATGGCGCTGGTTGCCAGCAAAGAGTGCGTGGAGGCTGCATCTTTACGCGAACTGATTGCCGAGGGTAAAGTAGTTATCCCGGCCAACAAGAACCATCTTTCACTGGATCCATGCGGTATCGGCCAGGGTCTTAAGACCAAGATTAACGTTAACCTTGGTGTATCCAAGGATTGTTATAACATTGAAGCTGAGCTGGAGAAAGCAAGATGGGCCATAAAATTAAAGGCCGACGCTATAATGGACCTGAGTTGTTACGGCAAAACTGCAGAATTTAGGCGTAAGTTGATTGAAATTTCCCCGGTAGCCATCGGTACCGTGCCGGTCTACGACGCAATAAGCCTGTATGATAAAGAATTGGCGGAGATTACAGCTGGAGAATTCCTTGAAGTAGTTGAGCAACATGCAAGAGATGGCGTAGATTTTATGACTATTCACGCTGGAATCAACAGGGAGACCGCTGCCAGATTCGAGAAAAACAAGAGGATCACCAATATTGTCTCCAGGGGTGGCTCTATTCTTTACACCTGGATGAAATTAAATGATCGCGAAAACCCGTTTTATGAGCATTACGACAAGCTACTTGATATATTCAGAAAATATGATGTGACGATCAGCCTTGGCGATGCTTGCCGCCCGGGCAGTCTTAAAGATGCCACTGATGCGTCTCAGGTTCAAGAATTAATCATCTTAGGCGAGTTGACCAAGGCTGCCTGGGAAAAAGACGTTCAGGTGATGATCGAAGGTCCGGGTCACATGGCGTTAAATGAAATTATGCCCAACATGCTTTTAGAGAAAAAATTATGTCATGGTGCACCATTTTATGTGCTGGGGCCGCTGGTTACCGATATTGCACCCGGTTATGACCATATCACGAGTGCTATCGGCGGAGCCATCGCTGCTGCTGGAGGGGCCGACTTCCTCTGTTATGTCACTCCAGCGGAACACTTGCGCCTGCCCACGCTGGACGACATGAAGGAAGGCATCATTGCTTCCCGGATTGCCGCTCACGCTGCTGACATAGCAAAGGGCGTACCAGGAGCACGGCAGTGGGACGACGCAATGAGCGAGGCCAGGCGCAACCTGAACTGGGAACAAATGTTTGAGCTTGCCCTGGACCCGGAAAAAGCCAGGCGTTACCGGGCTGAGTCCCAACCCGAAAACGAGGATACCTGTACCATGTGCGGCAAAATGTGTGCTGTGCGTATCATGAATAAAGTAATTAACACAACAACATTTTAAAATGCTTGTGTGGGCAATCTCATCTGGCACATTTAGGAATGTATGTTCCCAAATGTGCTATTAGTTTTTTTAAAGTAGTTATTAGTTATTTATTTATTGTTATTTATTTAAATAAAACACCCTCTCCTGAACTACAGAGGCGTGAGCTTCCTGGTTTATAGATTCCTTTACTCCGCCATCAAAAAATTACATTATAAATTAATCCCATAAAATTTCATACTTTGTACTATTTGTCCACCACTTTTCATAGAGTAACAGTATCATAGCCTTTCTGTGCGGAGGTGGTGGTGTGGTCAATCTTATCTGGCTAGGTATGATAGTTTTGGGAATTTTAGTGGCCGGAGCAAAGGGCAATATAGAAGTGGTTACCAAGGCAGCATTGGACAGCGCCAACGACGCGGTTAAAATTTCAATCAGCCTCATTGCCATTATGACTTTTTGGCTGGGGATTATCAAGCTGGCCGAAGAGGCAGGTTTGATTCGTGCGCTGGCCTGGCTGGTACGGCCAGTAATGCGCTTTCTTTTCCCGAGCGTGCCCAAGGATCACCCGGCTATGGGTGCAATTGTCATGAATCTTAGCGCCAACATCCTGGGGCTCGGTAACGCGGCAACACCAATGGGCCTGATTGCCATGCGCGAGCTTCAGAAATTGAACAGAGGCCGGGAGGATACTGCCTCAGACGCCATGTGCACCTTCCTGGCTTTGAACACTTCCTGTGTCACGCTTATTCCCACTACAATTATCGGCATTCGCCTTATGTATGGCTCGGCTGATCCAACAGATATTGTAGGACCGACAATCATGGCCACTGCCATTAGTATGGCCGTTGCAATCGTAGCGGACCGGCTGCTGCGTTTTTTCTACTCAGGCAGGAGGAACTAGATAAATGTATGAGGTTGTTGCCGAACTCTCCCGCTGGGCCATACCCGTAGTCCTCCTGGTTGTGCCCTTAATTGCCGCCATGCGCAGGGTAAAGGTATATGAAACCTTTGTAGATGGAGCTGAAGCAGGATTTGCCACAGCAATCAAGACAATTCCTTACCTCGTGGCTATGCTGGTGGCAATAGGTATTTTTCGTGCATCGGGCGCCATGGACCTGCTGGTAAAAACGTTGTCTCCTGCGCTTAACATAATCGGTTTGCCAACCGAGGTGCTGCCACACGCTATCATGCGCCCGCTTTCAGGTGGAGCGGCGCTGGGCATAGCTTCAGACATCATTAAAACTTACGGTCCGGATAGCTTCCTGGGACGTCTGGTATCTACCATGCAAGGAAGCTGTGACACCACTTTTTATGTGCTGACCCTTTATTTTGGATCGGTTGGTGTAAAGAAGTACCGTTATTCAGTCGTTCTAGGTCTTATTTCCGATTTGACCACTCTGGTAGCATCAGTGATTATCGTGCGGGCATTTTTTTAGGATCGAATAAATTAAGCAGCATTTAATTAATGTAAAGTATATTATAACTAGGATACCAGTAATTTTAACTATGCCGGCAGACAAGAAGTTAAATAAATTAGTTTTACGGGGTGAATGTCTATCAATGAAATGTTGTTATTTTGTATTTGTAATATGTATACTTTTAATTATTTCTTCACCAAATATAGTTTTGGCTTCCATGTCTAACCAGGCCATTTTTGTAGTTGACAGTCAAAGTTACAGCGTAAATGGTATTGTATACCAAATGAACACAGCACCGTACCTTGAGCAGAACAGGGTTTTTATACCGCTGCGTTATCTGGCTCACGCACTGGGACTGGATGAAAAAAACATCATCCAGGATGACTGTGGTAAAAGCATTGAGTTGTATTCAGCTGATAAAAAAATAAAGCTTTTTTTTAACAATTATACTTTTTACGTAAATGATAAGGGCTATCAAATGGATGTCGCCCCGATAATTAAAGATAAACATATCTTTCTCCCTGCCAGACAGGTGGTAGAGACATTGGGTTACTCTGTGGGGTGGGATGAAAAAGCACGTGCTGTGCTGATTGGCTTACCGGGCAATCTGCCGGATATAAAATCACTGCCGCCCACCTTTTTACCTGTGAAAGTCAGGTCGTGCCAGTTTTCAGATTCTGATTTATGGTTAAGCCAGAAACTTTCTTCCATTTCGATTCTGTTTAACGGCGAATACGCAAATGTTTATAATGCCGGCGTAGCAGCAAAATATGTTAACGGCTTTATATTAGAACCCGGTAGGGAGTTTTCCTTTAACAAAGTAGTTGGTGAAAGAACAGAGCAAAGAGGTTTTATAACCGGATTTGACATTTTAGACAATCTGACTGTCGGCGGTGGTGTTTGCCGTACGTCTACTGTTCTGTTCCAGGCAGCCCGAGAAGCCGGCCTTGATATATTAGAAAGGCACCCTCACTACCGCCCTGTACACTATACCCCTCCCGGTACTGACGCCAGCGTGAGCTGGGGCTGGATGGACTTAAGATTTAAAAATAATCGCCAAAATCCAATTGTTATTTATTCCGGTCTTAATGAGGAAGAGAAAGGACGCCGCCTTTGGGCTGAATTATATGAAAGAAAACCTTTGACAAAGGTAGATGTAGCTGTTTTAATAAAAGCACCAGGTTCAAATTTATGGGAAAATATTGAAAAAACGCGCCTCGTTGCCCTGTTAAAAGATAGCGTTTCTTTTGTTTCACTTGAGCAGTTGGGCGATTTGCTTCTGCTTTCCCCGGAAATAAAAGAGCAGGAAGGAGCTGTTACTGCAACTATCAATATAAATAATCAATTAATTAATTTTTATGAGGGAAATAAAAAATTTACAATAAACGGTGTAGAATTTGCTCTCAAGGAAGCACCATTTTGCTTGCCTGGCTGCAACTGCAAATTCTGGCTGCCGCTTAGGGATTGGGCCAGGCTTACAGGAGCAGAGGTTCTGTGGATTGACCGCTCACCGCCTCTGATCCTGTTGAATTTAAGCGGTGTTGACGTAGCTGAAAGAAAAGAAATGTAAAGACATTAAACAGTTAACGTTTAAAAGGTTGTTATAAGTACTCAGATTGTAGACAAAGACCATGGGTGTTGAACCCGCTGGCTCCTTTGCTCCGCGTCGAGTGAACTTTTGGCTCGCTTCGGTCGAAATTGGACCGCCTTCAACTCACATCCTGTTGCGGTTCAGGCTTTCGCGGACATCCTGTCCGCTCATCCAATTTCGAGTCCTCAGCATTGCCTAGTTCACTAGCTACGCTCCGTAACGGAGCAGCTGGCTTCAACACCCATGGATTTTACAACAAGAAGATTTGTCGACAGTCTGTAAGTACTCACTTTTCTCAACTATAGTATCTTGTTTAATAAAATCAATGCCAACCAGGTCCTTTTTACAGTAAGGGCAGAGCCATGTATCATTCTTTCTGCTTTTAGCAGAGTAACTAATTTTTTTGCAATATGGGCATAATTTTTTGTTTATGAAAATCACTCCTTTTTTATAATATTGTCACCCCAGGGTTATGTTGTTTGACAACACCTTATTAATTATATAAACTCTTTTTTAAGGGCATTTCAGAATGTCCTTGTTTTTTTAATCATGTAAATAGCAAATGATAAATGATATACTGGACGGTGAACTTTATGGAGCGATTGGCAAAAGTAATGGCCAGGGCGGGAGTGGCTTCCCGTCGCCGCTGTGAAGAAATGATAATTGCCGGTATGGTTAAAGTTAACGGAAAGGTCATCTCTGAACCAGGTACCAAGGTTGATCCGTCCAGGGATAGAATTTCAGTCAGCGGTAAGCCTCTCACCTTCTCCAACAAAAAATATTACCTGGCCTTATATAAGCCACGAGGCTATGTCAGCACATTGCACGATGAGAAAGGCAGAAAAAAAGTTACCGATTTATTAAGAGGTATTACCGGGCGGATTTATCCGGTTGGAAGGTTGGATTACGATAGTGAAGGTTTGCTCCTGCTTACTAATGACGGTGATCTGACTTACGCTTTGACCCATCCTAAGCACCAGGTACCTAAAACTTACCTTGTGCGGGTACAGGGAGTACCTGCGCCGGCAAAGCTGGAACAAATGGCCGAAGGGCTTATCCTTGAAGACGGACCGACAGCACCGGCCAGAGTACGCTTGATTAATGAAAGGAAAGGTAATGCACTCTTGGAAATAACAATCCATGAAGGCCGCAACCGCCAAATCAGACGAATGTGTGATTACATCGGCCACCCGGTATTAAGACTTCAACGTATCCGTGTGGGGAACATTACTTTGGACGGCCTGCACCCTGGACAATTCCGCCACCTGACCAAGGGTGAACTGGAAATATTAAAAAAATCATTGTGCCTGGATGAATAAGCATCCATGTTTTGTTTTAATTGGCTAAGATGCCAGATTAAGCAGGAATTTACTTGTTAGAGTCGAATTACCTATCCAGCGGGACCCCAAAACAGTAGGAGGAGATTTTTTTGTCAAATATCCAGAGCGGTGATGGTATCGGTGACAGAAACGGAATTCTGGTCAAGATCCGCCTCGATTTTAAGGGCACCGGAAAACCTGGACGCTTTTTATTCGGAGGCAAAACCATAGACAAGGCAGCTGAAGAGTCCAGAGAGCAGCAGCTTGCTGTTTTTCGTAATGTGCCCATCCAGGGTATTCACATAATTGACATTGATGTCAGTACAGAGATTTATACCGTTTACGATGATATTACCAACTCCGAAATAGCGTACGCCCCTCTTATTCTGACCGTCAAAGCCGATAGTCTGGAAAACATAATTAGATTTATCGCCAGAGAGGATTTCAGGAAAATTGAAATCCTCGATCCGGCCTCCTTGACGTTGAGCCATAGTGAAATTGAAAGGATTCTCTTTAAAATGTATGAGGAAATGAAAGAATTTCGAGCATGGTTGGAAAGGAAATATAATTTAAAATAATTTTAAATTTATCTTTATTATACGAATTATTTGACAGGAGGCAACACATACCATGGTCATTCATGGGAGCCGCAAAATAGCGCGGGTAGCAATTGAAATGGCAATGACCGAAAGCAGAGAACAAGAAAAGGAATACAAGATGCGCTTTTCCAGTGAAGGGATTAAAACTGCTGCTGTCGATTGCGGGGGGGATTTTGTTTTATCGGTAAACAAGATGATTGAACGGGCGGTAGTGGCCTCCAAGCGCGAGGGGGTAATAAAAGAAACACATGCTGAGGAGGGCGCAATAGCGGGGGCGGCCAGGGAGGCACTATCTCAATTGATACCTAAAGCAATGGGTTTAAATGTCGGCGGGAAGATTGGGATTGCCCGGAAAGACGATCACATCAGTGTGGCCGTGTTTTTTGGCATAGGTCTTTTGCACCTGGATGAGGTGGCAATCGGTCTTGGCCACAGGGCGGTTCCAAGTGCAAAATAATATATAATTTTTGTGCCGACAAACCATGCGGCTACTTTTTACTGGTAAGGGTACTGCGTATTTGAGTTACGGTTTTACTGAATACATAAAAATATAAAGGTGAATTTTGTGGGAATTTTGGAATGGCTTCAAAACCATGACCAGGGTATTTTTTTATTTATACTATCATTTGGGAATGCAATCTTTTTCCCGGTAGGTCCTGAAATTGTCTTTATCCCTATATTACTGGTTAACCACAATAAATTAATACCATATGCTTCTTATTGTGTAATCGGTAGCATTTTAGGGCTAGGGGTTACTTACTATCTATCCTACTATTTCGGACAGGCACTGATTGAAAAATATGTTCCTCTGAATAAAATAGAGAAAGGAATGAATGTATTTTCCAAATATGGACCGCATGCCCTTGTAATAGCCTCTATGTTTCCAGTTTTTCCTTACAGGATTTTAGTGGTAATTTCTGGTTTTTTAAGACAAAACCCTATAAAAGTTTTTTCTTTTCTTACAATTGGAAAAACCCTGAGATTTTTTGGATATGGTTTTATGATCGCAAAACTTGGAGAATCGGCCGTCAAGTATTTAAAATAGCTTTGGTATTCCGGATAAAAAATGCTTGACACCGCCATATCTGTTGTGCTAACTTAACTATAACTTGAGAGAACTGAGTTAGTTGAGAAGAGGATAAGTTGAGCTGAGCTGAGATGAGTCGCGGTTTTATATTTTTGGGAAGAAAATAACCGGTACTCATTTGAGTGCCGGTTTTTGTCGTTCAGGGAGGAATGAAATTGAACAACCCAAGCAGACAAGAATACCACTTGTTAAGTCAACAATATAACCTTATCCCAGTTTATCGCGAAATTAATGTGGATATGGACACACCTATCAGCATTTTTAAAAAAATTTCCCCCAATGGGCCGGCTTATCTGCTGGAAAGCGTAGAGGGAGGCGAAAATCTTGCACGTTATTCATTTATCGGTTTTGATCCTTTTCTGAGCTTTACTTCCAAAGGTTATGAGTCACAGTTAACCAGTAACAGCGGTATTAAGACAGTTTCCGGAGCACCTTTGGAAAATCTGGAACGGCTTATTTCAAGTTTTCACGTTTATGAGGGAGAAGAGCTTCCCCGTTTTTCCGGTGGTGCGGTGGGTTATCTTGGCTATGGAATGGTTCAATTTTTCGAAAAGGTCAACATTACCAGAAAAAATATCCCCGACCTGCCTGACAGTTATTTCATCTTTGCCGGCACGGTACTGATCTTCGACCATGCAAGGTCTACCTTAAAGATTGTCATTAACAGTTTTCCAGGGGAAGACCCGGAGAGTTCATATGACAATGTTGAGTTCCGACTTCAAAAGGTGATCGACACCATTAAAAAAAATATCTCGCTTGAGGACAACAGCACGGCCCATTATCTCCCCGCTTCTTTTGAAGCAAACATGACCATGAACGATTTCATTGAAAAGGTGGAAAGAGCGAAGGAATACATTAAAGCTGGGGATATCCTCCAGGTGGTCTTATCGCAGCGTTTCCAGACACCGTTCCGGGGGGAACCATTTAATGTATATCGTAGATTAAGGGCGCTAAACCCTTCACCTTACCTTTTTTATCTTAACTTTGGCGAAATCCAAGTCATCGGTTCTTCACCTGAAATGCTGGTACGGGTTGAAGGCGATATTGTTGAGACTTGTCCTATAGCCGGCACCAGACCCCGCGGTAAAAACAAGGATGAAGATAGAGCGCTAGCGGCTGAGTTATTAGATGACCCCAAGGAGAGAGCAGAACACCTGATGCTGGTTGATCTCGGACGCAATGACCTGGGTAAAGTTTGTGAGCCTGGCAGCATAAAGATTCACCGTTTTATGGAAGTTGAAAGATTTTCTCATGTAATGCACCTGGTTTCAAATATAAAAGGCCGGATGTCCCGGGGAAAGAGCTGTGCCGACGCCTTACGGGCCTGTTTTCCGGCAGGTACAGTCACAGGGGCGCCCAAAATACGTGCTATGGAAATTATTGACGAGCTGGAACCTGATGGAAGAGGTGTTTACGCCGGTGCTATTGGGTATCTGGGGTTTACGGGCAACCTGGATGCTGCGATAGCGATCAGGACCGTGGTAATTCAGGGGGGTTATGCTTATGTTCAAGCCGGGGCAGGTATAGTGGCCGATTCCGATCCGGAAAGGGAGTACGAGGAAACTATAAACAAGGCCCGCGCGCTTTTAAATACCATTGGGGAGGCTGAATAAATTTGGTTTTAGTGATCGACAATTATGATTCATTTACTTATAACCTGGTACAATACCTGGGTGAACTAGGTGAGGAGGTACGGGTTTCCCGCAACGACCAGATCACCTGTGATGAGATTAAGAAAATAAATCCCAGCCATATTATTATTTCCCCGGGCCCATGTTCGCCAAGTAAGGCAGGAATTTCTCTGGCGGTTATTGAGCGCTTTGCCGGCCTTATCCCTATTTTAGGGGTATGCCTGGGACATCAGGCTATCGGTCAGGCCTTTGGGGGTAAGGTGGTACGGGCAGCCCGGCTGATGCACGGTAAGACTTCATCAATTCACCACCACGACGGTGGTTCGGTTTTCCATGAAATCCCTTCCCCATTTACTGCCACCAGGTACCATTCACTGATAGTTGAAAGAGAAAGTTTACCGGGATGCCTGGAGATTACCGCCTGGACCGAAGAAGGTGAAATTATGGGGCTCCGGCACCGGAAATATGCTGTAGAAGGAGTCCAGTTCCACCCGGAATCAATTCTAACTGAGTATGGCCACAAAATATTATACAACTTTTTGACCTATAATTAACATTAGAACATAATTCTAAGGTTAGCTGAGCCATGGGGACAGTTCGAAAGAAGTTCCTGAAGCGTGGAGAAGAACCGCAGAAAAGTCAATTTAATTTAATAAATAATAAAAATCTAGCTGAGAGGAGCAGAGAAAATGATGAAAGAAGCAATCAAGAAGGTAGTTGCCGGCAAACACCTTAGTGAGGAAGAGGCCAGTGCGGTTATGGAGCAGATTATGGAAGGGAAAGCCAGCCCGGCTCAAATTGCTTCGTTTCTTACCGCTTTGCACCTGAAAGGTGAAACTGTTGACGAAATCACCGGCTTTGCCAGGGTAATGAGGCAGAAGTCCACTCCGATTAATTCAATCCATACTCTATTGGTAGATACCTGCGGTACGGGTGGAGACGGTACGGGTACATTTAATATTTCAACTACTGCTGCATTTGTGGTAGCCGGCGCGGGAGTACCGGTGGCCAAACACGGCAACCGGTCGGTTTCCAGCCAATGCGGCAGTGCTGACGTTTTGGAAGAATTGGGCGTAGTGGTTGACCTTGACCGGGAAGCAATTGAAGAATGCCTGAACCAGGTGGGGATAGCTTTCCTTTTCGCCCCACTGCTGCACCGTTCAACGGGGCATGCTGCGGCACCCCGGCGTGAAATCGGAATCCGAACTGTCTTCAATATCCTCGGCCCGCTGACCAACCCGGCCGGTGCCAAAGCACAGGTAATGGGTGTCTATAGCCCTTCATTGACAGAAACTTTGGCCAAAGTGCTGGCCCGCCTGGGCTCTTCCCGGGCCTTCGTGGTCCATGGGGCAGGCGGCCTTGATGAAATATCCCTGGCCGGTGTTTCTGTCATGTGTGAAGTTAAAGACGGTTCAGTACGTAGGGAAACCCTAGACCCGGCTAAATTTGGTTTTTCTCACGCTCCTGTTACTACCCTGGCAGGTGGCTCACCAAAGGAAAATGCGGCTATTACCCGTTCAATCCTGGAAGGAGAAAAAGGCCCGCGGCGCGACACGGTTGTCTTGAACGCCGCTTTAGGATTGATTGCGGGCGGTAAAGCCAACGGAATAGCGGAAGGGCTGGAAATTGCCGCTGCCAGCATTGACTCTGGGGCTGCGTTGCAGAAACTCGAGGAACTGGTAGAATTTACCCGGCGCAACGCATCGCAAAAGGCGGCTGTCCAGTGATTTTATCAAAGATCATCGCCAACAAAGTGCAGGAACTGGCTGTCCGAGAAAAAGAAATGCCCCGTGAGGTACTGGAGGAACTAATATCCACACTTCCTCCTCCACTACCGCTAGGTCCCGCCTTACGCTTACCAGGGCAAGTCGCTATAATAGCTGAAGCTAAAAAAGCTTCGCCATCAAAAGGTATTATCCGCCGTCAATATAAACCTGAACAACTGGCCCGCACCTACGAATTAAGTGGAGCCGCTGCTATATCGGTGTTAACTGAAGAAAAGTTTTTTCTCGGACACCCGTCACATCTTACCCAGGTGAAGAAAGTGACTAAACTTCCTGTTTTGCGAAAAGATTTTATCATAGATCCTTATCAGATTTATGAATCCCGTGCTCTGGGCGCAGACGCCATTCTCCTGATCGCTGCAGCTCTTACCAGAGAGCAGCTTGTTGAATTCCAGGAACTGGCTGCCAGGTTGGGGTTATCCTGTCTGGTGGAGGTGCATACAGAAACCGAGCTGATTTCTGTCCTGTCGACCGGTGCAGACATAATCGGCATCAATAACCGCAACCTCCGGACTTTTGATACCGACCTCAACACTACTTTCAGCCTGAGAAACCTGATCAAAGATGACAGGATCACGGTTGTTTCTGAAAGCGGCATCAAAAGCCGCCAGGACATCGCGAAACTACAGGAATACGGGGTACATGCCGCGCTGGTGGGTGAGGCCCTGGTGAGCCGCACGAATCCCGGCGCCGGCCTGAATGAACTAAGGGGCGAGCGGTCCAAGGACAGTCTGTGAAAAAGGAGGTATGTCCCAAGATGAGGGATTCGTTGGATATTTCAGATAAGAGTGCTGTTTTACCGGATAAACGGGGATATTTCGGCGCTTACGGCGGGCGTTTTATCCCGGAGGTATTAATGCCGGCGCTGGAAGAGCTGGAAGAGGCCTACCGGCTTGCCAGGGAAGACCCGGAATTCCACGGGGAACTGGATAAGTATCTTAAACATTATGTGGGCCGGCCTTCCCCCTTATATTTTGCGGAGGGTCTGACAAGGCACTGCGGTGGCGGGAGAATATACCTCAAAAGAGAGGACTTGAACCATACCGGCGCGCACAAAATAAATAACACTATCGGCCAAATTCTCCTGGCCCGCCGGATGGGCAAAAAGCGGGTAATTGCTGAAACAGGAGCCGGCCAGCATGGGGTGGCGACGGCCACGGCTGCAGCTCTATTTGGTTTTAATTGCACGATTTATATGGGCGAAGAAGATATCGGGCGGCAAAGTCCCAATGTTTTTCGAATGCGCCTGCTGGGCGCGGAGGTAATTCCGGTAACAAGCGGAAGCAAGACACTGAAGGACGCAATGAATGAAACTATCCGGGACTGGGTAACTAATGTGCGTGATACTTATTACCTCATTGGCTCAGTGGCAGGTCCGCACCCCTACCCACAAATGGTCCGGGACTTCCAATCGGTGATTGGAGAGGAAGCAAAACGCCAGGTAATTGAGCTAACCGGGCGGTTGCCTGATTATATCCTGGCCTGTGTCGGTGGCGGCAGCAACGCAATGGGCATATTTTATTCCTTCCTTGCCGACCACGAGGTAAAGCTGGTCGGGGTGGAAGCTGCGGGCCGTGGGCTGGCCACTGGCGAGCATTCTGCCACTCTTGGGCAGGGTAGCCCTGGAGTATTGCACGGGTCGCTCAGCTATATTTTGCAGAGTGAAGACGGCCAGATCAAAACAGCTCATTCAATTGCCGCCGGACTTGATTATCCAGGTGTGGGCCCGGAGCACGCTTACCTCAAAGATACCGGGCGGGTAAAGTATACTTCGGTTACTGACTCGGAAGCACTGGCAGCTTTTCATCTGCTATGCCGTACTGACGGAATCATCCCGGCACTGGAGAGTTCACATGCCCTGGCTGAGGCAATTAAACTCGCGCCGTCTCTTTCACCTGATAATATTATACTGGTGAATCTCTCCGGGCGAGGAGACAAGGACATACCAGCAGTTGCAGGTATACGGGAGGTGAATATATGAGCAGCAGCCCGATCGAAGAGCGCCTTAACAAACTGCGGTCGGCCGGAAAGAAGGGTTTGATTACTTTTATAACCGCCGGTGATCCCGATCTATCCAGCACGGTTGATCTGGTTCTGCGGATGGAGGCGGCCGGAGCAGATGTAATTGAGCTGGGTGTGCCGTTTTCCGACCCTCTGGCAGACGGACCGGAGATCCAGAAGGCCTCCTGCCGGGCGCTGGCGGCCGGAACAACTCTAGCCAGGATTCTGGAAACAGTAAAAGAAATCAAAAGTAAATGCAGTATACCCCTGATTTTGATGGGTTATTACAATCCTTTCTATAAATACGGGCTTGACCGTTTTATATCTGCAGCGGCTTCGGCGGGGGTAAACGGACTGATTGTCCCTGACTTGCCGTTAGAGGAATCAGGCCCATTGATGGGACTGGCCGCAAAGGCGGGTATAGACCTTATCCCTCTTGTGTCGCCCGTAACTACCGAGAGTAGAATTAAAGATATTACTGCAAAAGCGCGAGGGTTTATTTATTGTGTATCCGTTACAGGGGTTACCGGCATGAGGAAGGAAATCGGAACAGATATTGAAAGTTTTACCAGTAGGGTTCGCCATTATACCTCACTGCCTTTGGCCATTGGATTTGGCATCTCGAACCCGGAGCAGGCGGCGCGCATGTCAAAGCATTGTGATGCAATCGTAGTGGGAAGTGCTATTGTAAAAATCATTGCAGAAACTGGAAATTCCACCGCTGCCGGACTTGCTATAGAGGGTCTAATAAGAAGATTTAAAGCTGCGCTAACTTAAAAGACTTTTATACCCGACAGGCAGAAAATACTGTTGCCATTACAGGAGCATTATGCTAGTATAAAAAAAATTTTGTAGTACAGTTGTTACGGTAGGTTGGGTTTCTGCCTGGAGGAGGCGCCTCGCAGGCACTCCGGGAGACAACGGAGTACGGTAGGATGGCAGGGGGGCGATAAGTAATATGTTCTTATGGTCTGGTTAAGCATTCCTCCTGGGAGTGCTTTTGTATTTTAGCATTTTAAATCCTCGAGGGGGTGTAGTAATGATTATTGTGATGGATCATCAAGCTGGCGATGATAATATAGAAGCAGTAATAACAAGGTTGGAAAAGGCAGGCTTTCAAATCCATCTTTCCCAAGGTGTTGAGCGTACTATCATCGGCGCTATCGGAGATAAAACCCGCCTGGGGGACCTCGGATTAGAGGCTATGCCAGGCGTGGAGAAAGTTGTACCCATTCTTCAACCATATAAGTTGGCCAGCAGAGCTTTTCATGAAGAGGGAACTGTCATTCAGGTGGGCGGTCTTAAGATAGGCGGCGATACCATTCATGTTATTGCCGGCCCTTGTGCAGTGGAGAGTCGCGAACAAGTCCTGGAAACTGCGAAAATTGTTAAAAAGGCCGGCGCAACATTGCTCAGGGGGGGCGCCTTTAAACCGAGGACATCCCCCTATTCCTTTCAAGGTCTGGAAGAGGAAGGCTTGAAGTTCCTGGCCGAGGCCAGGGAGGTTACCGGTCTTATGGTTGTGACAGAAGTGATGGATGTGCGTACTCTACCAATGGTAGCTGAATATGCCGATATTTTACAAATTGGTGCCCGCAATATGCAGAACTTTTTCCTGCTGCGGGAGGTAGCAAAAGTAGATAAGCCAGTGTTGTTAAAAAGGGGCCCTTCGGCCACCTATGAAGAGTGGTTAATGGCCGCTGAATATATTATGTCTGGCGGCAACTATAATGTAATTCTATGTGAACGTGGCATTCGTAGTTTTGAAAATTATACCAGGAATACGCTTGACCTTTCTGCTATTCCAGTGGTGAAACATCTTTCCCACCTCCCAGTAGTGGTAGATCCGAGCCATGCCACTGGTAGGTGGCGCTTTGTTCCCACAATGGCCAAAGCAGCCATTGCCGCTGGAGCTGACGGGTTGCTGATTGAAGTACACCCCAATCCACCCGAGGCATTATGTGATGGGCCTCAATCGCTCAACCCGGCAAACTTCACAGCGATGATGTCTGACTTGAAACGGCTGGCGGCGGCAGTGGGGAGGAAAATGCCTTGAGTCCTGAGTTTAACAGGGTGGCAATTGTCGGAGTCGGCTTGATTGGTGGTTCCTTGGGTATGGCAATAATAGCGCGGGGTCTGGCGAAAGAAGTGGTTGGCTCAGGTTCACGCACTGAAAACCTGCAACTAGCCGTTGAACTGGGTGCCATCCACCGTTTTGCCAGCTCAGCTGGCGAAGGAGTGGTCGGGGCGGATCTAGTAATTATTGCCACACCAGTAAGCGTCACGATTCCGGTACTCAGGGAAGTTATACCTTACCTTTCCCCCGGTTCGGTGGTTACTGATGTGGGGAGCACAAAAGCTACAATTGTCCACACAGCGGAGAAACTGATGCCGCCGGGCACAATTTTCGTGGGCGGCCACCCAATGGCCGGCACAGAGCAGGCCGGAGTGCGGGGGGCCGACCCTTACTTGTTTGAAAATGCCTTTTACGTAATAACTCCCACCCTGGAAACACCTCCTGAGTCAATAAGTATTTTAAAGAAACTGGCCGCCGGGGTGGGTGCTAAAATAATTGAAATGGGGCCGGAACAACATGACCTGGCAGTTGCCGCGGTCAGCCACCTGCCTCACTTAGTCGCAGCTTCTCTGGTTAATACTGTGGCACGAATCTCGGGGAGCGAGGGAATTTTGCCTCTTGCTGCAAGCGGATTTCGTGATACCACCAGGATTGCCGCAAGCAACCCGACAATGTGGCGCGATATCTTCCTGACCAACCGGGAGCAACTGCTTGCAATGCTCCGGCGTTTCCGGTCGGAGATTGAACTGTTTGAAAAGGTAATTGCTCAAGGTGAAGGAGAAGCCATCCAGATGAACCTGGAAAGTGCAAGGACGGTCCGCTCAGGTCTTCCAGCCAAAACCAGCAGGTATCTTTCCAACCTTTATGAAATTGTGGTTACCGTACCTGATCGGCCTGGTGCTATCGCTACCTTTACCACACACCTGGCAAAAGAAAACATTAATATTTGCGACATTGAAATTATGCGGGTGCGTGAAGGTGAGGGTGGTACCATCAGAGTTGGTTTCGCGTCTAAAGAGGAACAAGATGGAGCTATCCGGGCTCTTAAAGATAAGGGATATTTTGTCAGGAAAAGGTAAACACAAGAGGGGGATCAAAATGAACGACGCAACTGAATTGCATATAACATCTGCCGGAGCTCTGCGGGGCACAGCGACAGTGCCCGGTGATAAGTCCATCTCCCACCGGGCGGTAATGTTCGGAGCCCTGGCCGAAGGAGATACAGTTATAGAACATTTCCTTCCTGGCGAAGACTGTTTATCGACAATTGAATGCTTCAGGAAGCTTGGCGTAGAAATAGAAGGCCCAGATAATGGGGTGGTAAGGGTACGCGGCCGGGGCTTGTCCGGTCTGAGCGAGCCGGACGATATTCTTAACGCGGGCAATTCAGGCACCACCATGCGGTTGCTCCTGGGCATTTTGGCCGGCCAGACGTTTTTCAGCATAATTACCGGTGATGACTCTCTGCGGCGACGCCCCATGGCCAGGGTTACCGGACCGCTGACCCAGATGGGTGCCCGGATTGAGGGAAGACAAGGTGGCAATCTGGCCCCCTTGGCTGTACGTGGTGGCCGTTTAAAGCCGCTTGTTTTCAACAGTCCTGTCGCCAGCGCCCAGGTCAAGTCGTCGGTGCTTCTGGCCGGCCTCTTTGCTGATGGAGTGACTGCAGTCAGCGAGCCACATCGCTCCAGGGATCATACTGAGCGAATGCTGAGGCACTTTGGCGCAGAGGTGGAGGTATCCGGCAATACCGTCCGGGTTAATGGCCGTCCTTGTCTAAAGGGGCAAAGAGTGGTTGTGCCAGGAGACATTTCGTCAGCTGCCTTCTTGATGGTGGCAGCCTCTATAGTACCCGGTTCAGATATTACCCTGGCAGGGGTTGGGGTAAACCCCACCAGGAGCGGTATTATTGATGTGCTGCTGGAAATGGGTGCCGGAATCGAACTGCTTAACCAGCGGAAGGAAGGTACGGAGCCGGTCGCAGATATCAAGGTATATTACACTGGAAGGCTTTCCGGTGTAACAGTGGGAGGAGAGATCATCCCCCGGCTAATTGATGAAGTACCTGCCCTGGCAGTAGCTGCGGCAACAGCTGAAGGCGAAACGAGGATCAAGGATGCCGCCGAACTTAAAGTGAAGGAGAGCAACCGGATTACGACAATTGCCACGACGCTCAGCAGGTTTGGAGCAGATATAAAAGAACTGCCAGACGGTCTGCTAATAAAGGGTGGGCTTCCACTAAAAGGCACCATATGTGAAAGTTACGGTGATCACCGCATTGCCATGGCAGCAGCCATTACCGGCATGGTTGCCGAAGGAGAAACCGTGGTGCGCGGGGCGGAATGTGTGGACGTATCCTTCCCGGGTTTTGCTCATGTATTAAAAAAAATTCAGGTAGAATAATAAATCTGGAAAGGTTTTTCCTCTCCAGATTTTATTTGTTTTTTGTTACATTGCTGCAGATGTACCACTACGGCAAATTTTAAGCAATGTATTTTATTAATTTGAAAAAGGAAAAAACTTAATTGTGTCGAAGAAACTAGGTTATGTACACCACTGATAATGTGTCTTAAAGAGTTATTTCAAGAACCTGAACTTTTTGCACCAGCTTTTGGAGGGAACCATGAATTTAAAGCCCAATATTGCCATAGACGGACCGGCAGGAGCTGGTAAGAGTACAGTTGCAAAAATGGTGGCAAAAGAACTTGGTTTTTTATACATAGATACAGGTGCAATGTACCGGGCAATTACTTTAAAGGCCTTCCGCGAAGGGGTAAGCCTGGATGACGCGGTTGCCCTTGGCGAAATAGCGGCATCTGCCTCGGTTAATCTGGTTCTCGGAGATGATCAAAACCTGAAGGTATATTTGGACGGTGAGGATGTTACTGAAGAAATCCGCAGTCCGTATATATCAAGAAGTGTATCTCTGACTGCCAGGATCCCTGAAGTGAGGAAACACCTGGTTGAGCAACAGCGTGCTATGGCTAAACAAGGTGGAGTGGTAATGGAAGGGCGGGATATTGGAACAGTAGTTCTACCAGATGCGCGAATCAAGATTTTTCTCACCGCTTCACCGGAGGAAAGGGCACGAAGACGACTGAAAGAGCTGACAGAAAAAGGTTATCATATTGATCAGCGCCAGATGGAAGCAGAGATTCTTGAGCGGGACAGGATTGATACTTCCAGGGAAACCGACCCGCTGGTTCCTGCCCCCGATGCAGAGATCATCGACAGCTCTTTCTTCTCTGTTGAAAAGGTGGTAAGCATGATTATCGACAGGGTTTTGGCGAGGGGATAGGCGCATATGTTCTACCGTCTTGCCAGGTTTATCTGCCGGATAATATTAGTATTGAGGCGCTGGGAGGTACGGGGGGCGTCCAATCTTCCTATGGAAGGCGGTGTGGTGCTGGTTGCAAACCATGTCAGTTATTGGGACCCAGTTGTGGTTGGTTGCGCCATTAACCGGAGAATTCATTTCATGGCTAAATCAGAGCTCTTCGATATTCCGGTTTTAAGCACAATAATTCGCGCACTGGGTACATTCCCGGTCCGGCGGGACAAGTCGGACCGGGCAGCAATCCGAACCGCAATTAAACTTCTTGAGGAAGGTCATGTGGTGGGGGTTTTTCCCGAAGGTACCAGAAGCCATAGCGGGGAACTGCTAAAGCCGCACCTGGGCGCTGCCATGCTGGCGTTAAAAGCAGGTGTACCCATGCTGCCGGTTGCTGTTAGAGGTACCAAAGGTTTTTGGGGTAAGATTATGGTAAATATTGGTAAACCGCAATTATATAAAGCCGGTATAAAAACTTCACGGGCTGATCTGGAAAATATCAGTAATAATGTTATGGCACAAATTGCTGCTTTACTTAAAGATACCATATAGGAAATTATTTAAATTTAAAAACTGTTTAGAAGGAAATTTAAGGTTACATAGCGAATGTACCTGAAGTAAATAAAACGCGGTGGGAACTATGGAAGTACGGGTCGCTGCAAAAGCCGGGTTTTGTTTTGGTGTGAATAGGGCTATAAAAATGGCGCGGGCCGCGGTATTTGAAAAAGCAGGCCCGGTATATTCTTTGGGTCCTTTAATTCATAACCCGCAAGTAATGGCTTGGCTGAATGAAATTGGCCTCAGGGAAGTTCCGGACGTGGAAGAGGCGGAAAGCGGCGGCACACTGGTGATCAGATCACATGGTGTGGAGCCGGCTGTTCTGGAAAGGGCACGAGCCCGCGGTTTAAATATTGTAGATGCTACCTGTCCATTTGTTCGTAAGGCGCAGGTTCTTGCCCGTGATCTCACTGCGGAAGGTTTTCAGGTGGTAGTAGTTGGTGATAAATACCATCCTGAAGTATGTGGAATTATAGGCTGGAGCAACAACAAGGCTCTCGTAGTAGGAAATTCTCAAGAAGCCGGTTTAATTGAGAAAAGCGATAAAATCGGGATAATAGCACAGACTACGCAGACTTTAGAAAATTTCAAATCTGTCGTCGAGACTATCAGGAGGGCTGGTACAGAAGTCAAAGTTTTTAATACGATTTGCAGTGCTACGGTTGAGCGGCAGAAAGCAGCTCTGGACATTGCCCGGCAGGTTGATCTCATGATCGTGGCAGGAGGCACAAACAGCGCCAACACCAGGAAACTGGCCAATATCTGCCGCGAAGCGGGAACGACTACTTATCATGTCGAAACAGCTGACGAGCTTGATCCGGCCTGGTTTCGCGGCATAAAAGTAGCAGGGTTAACAGCGGGTGCATCCACACCTGACTGGATTATAGAGGAGGTTAAGAGACGAATGAG